>UMGL01011689.1_pt1 | contig 121900 bp, 96 predicted proteins | sample 1965261 | NCBI WGS metagenome assembly UMGL01 (sample SAMEA4836071, study PRJEB28245) | human gut metagenome | biome: gut microbiome; material: fecal sample | place: Denmark | collected 2008 | reverse complement strand
ACACACCCAAACACCGGCGTGTCGAAAACACCACACACAACACACAAAAACAACCAACCAAACATCCTCCACCCTCCCGACACGCCGAGATCTTCGAGTATTCTATTTGCATTTATCGCACTGTGCCAGATCTGCTCCTCCCATGGGTCCCTGATTTTGGATAAGCTGTCCTTCATCGTCGGACGGATATCCGCCCGCGACCATATGGAATGATCCATACACGATAATGGCCAGGGGGAATATATGCTTTGCAACACATGTAAGTTCTCAATTGATCATCCAACATCGTCCTGCCCGCGATGCGGTTCGCCGACAACCATCGGTGATGTTGGGCAGCAGCAATCCATACCCGGACGTTTATCAGCACTACTCACCACGACTCGGGCACGGTTGCACCAACTGTTCAGGAACAAGATGATGATTATCATGGTTGTTCTCGCAGTAGTAGCTGCTGCTGGTTACGGATGCTACACAGTATTGTCTCGCACGATTTTCAGCCCAAACACCCTTGTCAATGAATACCTTGCAGCGATCGCCTCTGGTAACTATCAGCGTGCTACACAACTCGCAGAGCCCAGACTTCAAGCAAACAAGCGAGCGATGCTCACCGACAAGGTTGGGCGGGCTGAATCCTCGAGAATCTCCGAGCCTCGCGTCGTTTCGATTCGTCCACGTTCCGACGAGACATTGGCTGTAGATATCTCATATGAATTGAACGGGGAAACCTGCAGTGACGAAATTATACTTGCCCCGGATGGTTCACGATATATGGTCTTCGACAATTGGAAAATCATCAGGCCGCTACTCAAGCAGGTCTCTTTTAGTGCGCCCAAAGGACAGGACGACTATCTTGTCAACGACGTGAAGCTTAACGCGGAACAAGCTGAAACCACAGGGCATGTCGTTGATGACAGGACGCTGACTTTTACCGCCTATCCGGGAACGTATGTCGTCAAAGCCGATGTCGGGCGGTATTTCAATACGAGTACGGTGACCATTCGTACGAACGAGAACACCCTGTTGTTTGACAGGGAGATTGACGTGGAACCCAATGCGGATTTGGAAGTCGCAATCTCAAAGGAGATGCGAAGCGCATTGAATGAATGCGCGACCATGAAGACGCTGAGGAGCGAAGCATGTCCTTTCGGTTTCACACCGATCTATTGGTCAGGTGAAGATCCCGCCATCAGCAACATCAGCTGGTCGATGGATTTCTATCCGACAATCGACAATGTCGGCATAGATGGGACTTACAGCACCAGATACGACGGAAGGGTGAAACGCACGTTCGAGGCACCGGATGACTTCAACAAGGAAATACGCAGAATGTGGACAGGGTACGAGACTTTCTCGGTCGAGGGGAAATACGCAGTTGATGGGGACAGAGTAGTGGTCGAGATGAACACCTATGGATCATACTTCTGAAAAACCGTAACATGGCATAATACATTTCGGTGTTGAAGCAGGGGGCAATGCAATACAGTCCGTATGAAGTTCGGCGGTTTGACCGGCTTGAAAGCCATCATGGTGTTCGTAAGGTGTTCGTATATTCGGACAACCCGAAAGCCGGTCACGACCGAACCTGCCTGCCGTGGCAATATAGGTTCGCTGGTTTCACCCAAGCGGGGCTCATGATCATGGCGTCCATCATTGACAAGCGACAAAAATCGCAGAGGAGTTTGCCACAAGGTTTGTCGACATCGCACAGTTCCACTAGCACAAACATGCGAAGAGCAAGAGTCACTGATGTGCTTCAACCCACACACCGGTGATTGTAAACTCAGTCGCCGTGCCGTTGCCCCCTGCCGGCGACAACGATAATCACCAGTGCAGAGAGACCAAGCGGGATGCCAGGGGTCATACCCTTGACGAACGCACCGAAGTTGCCGCCAATCAGAAGGCCGATATAACCGACGACCCCGAAGACGATGCCGATGACACCGATGATGAGCAGTGCCCTGCGCAGGTTAGTATTCATGATGAATATCCTTCCCCGTGCAGGCATCATCGGACTCTCTTTCAGCGAGCACAATGGCTTTGGCGCTGCCCGTCACAGAAAACGGCACAACACGATGGCCTTGCGCGGCAAGTTCATTCGCAGCGTGCTCGATCGCTGCAGCCATATCGCCGGCTTTCAGATGATACCCAATTTCAACAGTCTGATACATGAGATGCAGTCCTCCTGCTGGCAGGCTAAGGCATGAAAACCTACCCGTCGCGAACAGGAGATGGCAACAAGTTGAACGTCGAGGAATCACTACGAGAGAGGGGAAGCTGGCTAACTGTGCGGGCGGAATACCAGTTGAGGCAACAAGCAGGACTGCCTGTCAGCAAGCAGCATACTGTATTATTGTATTACATTACAGCAATACAGCAATGCGGGCTTGTCACTTGCTGTCCCGCTCCCATGAAACGTCGTCATCATGCTCCTCGAGCACATCATCCAGCATCATTTGCAGTTGCGGGCGGCGTGGGTACATCATCCGTAACCGCTCTCGCTCCCGTACCGCGCGGTCACGAGCGCCAAAACATATGCACTGCCTGAAGATACGCTGAATCTTCGCCCGATTCTTCTCGGTATCCTCATGGAGCAGATTGCCATCGGCGTCCTGCAACGGATGCATCAGCATCGAGACCACTGCATCGCGCTGAGATAGCGACGCAACCGGCGCAAGCGTATTGAACAGAGAATCCCAGTTCTTGGCACTATCACTCATGAAAATCGGCTCGCATCCACCGACGGGAGGCTTCCGCCGACGAAGATAATTCCACGCGGCATCACCCAGCTGCTCCTGCACAAGCAGCTGTTCGTATGCGACATTGCGATTGTCGCGCCCGATGAATACCTTGTTGTCGAATTCTTCGAACAGTTCGACAATGTAATCGCGAGTTTGCGGCCATTCATCGCCGGCGAGGTCCTTCGCCATGGCAAGGTAGCGGTGCGCGGGAACGATATCGGACACAATCGCGTACACTGCGATTCTGAGCAAGCCTTCATTGTCATCGAAATGCTCATACGCAGCCTCCAATACGTCAAACACTCCTCCGGGCAGGCCATGCCTGGCAATCTCACCCGGGCTTGGAGGGACAGTATTTTCTGTGGTATTGCCAACCTTGCCATCACCGGCAACGCCGCCACCGGCACCCTTGCGATAATCATTCTCGCCAGTGCAAAGCATCGAGTCCAGATCCTGCCGAAAACGCGCATGCCCTGGCACGCCTGGATTTCGCTGCAGCCCATCATGTACGCGCTCAGCTGCGTAGCGCAACGCGGTGGTGACATCCTTCATCCCGAAGTAGCGTTCAAGAATATCTCTGACCGTTTCCCACTGGGGGTCGGTAAGCAGATCCTGCTGGAGAAAACGGTACCCGAACCGGTAGCTCATCGTCGCAGCAAGCAACGATTCCATAGTTCCGTGTGGCCGCTCCTCGATGAAATTCTCATCATGGAAGTCATTGTTCTTGCTCATTGCTCTCCTCATTCCCGCCGTCAGAGTCATCGGTATCTTCATCTGTTGTTTCCGGCTCTTGCTCGCTCTCCGTGACGCCGCAGTACGGTAGCAACCGCGTATGCAACCATTCGCGCTGCGGAAACATGCAAACAATCTGAGTAGCCAATTCATGGGCCAGCTCCTCACCGAACACCGTTTCAATCCTGCTGATCCACGCCGCCACATAACGCACCGAGGCATCGTTATTCACTCGGTAGAACTCCGAATCAGGTTGCAGCAGCATCGTGCACACCCGGTCCTTCCACCATTCCGGATCGGTTTGCGCCACCAGATCAAGCAGATTCAGCAATACCCGGGGATTCGCATTGTGCCGGCAATATATTGCGGCAGCTTGCGGCAAATGCTCTTCCCGTAGCAATCGTTCATATGCCGGATTGTTTCCACCATAGGAAATCTCCAGCGAATGCCGGGATGCGAAATCAACGATGGCGTCTCGGTCCTCCTGCCAATGCTCCCCCGAGACCTGGCGAAGCCGTTGCACGTACACCGCTTCGGGCAGAGTGCGGGCCATGAGGATGTACCTGCTGTACATGTGCCTCAGTCCCTCGCGATCACCAAGACGCTCATATGCGGCTTCAAGGAAAGTGAACCAACCGTGAGGCAGCTGTGCAACATCTGTGGGGTGGAACAGCGGAACCAGCAACCGCATGTTTGCATTCGTCTGATTGCCCCGCTGGGCAGAAGTCGCTGACCGTTTAGTGTATGAATCGTTCGTGCGAATCAACGACACCAAGTGCAACTGTGAATCAGGCAATCCCAAAGCGGTTTCCAGCACGCGGCGAACCGCTTTCCAATCCTGCTCGTCCAACGCGTCAACGGCTTTCCAGCCATTCGCGCCCGGAAACTGATCATTCCAATACCAACGAATTGCCTCCGAAGCGTCGTTCGGGAGAGCGGCATCTGCCAGCCGCTCATCTTGCTGGTCCGCAATCGTCAGGAGCACTGCACCCACATGCTTGCAATACGAGTGTTTCTGGCCGTAGGGGCATGTGCACGCGGCCGACATAACCGCACCACCGTGAATGCGGATATCGACATCATAGAATCCGAGCGAGCCCGCCACCTGCGCATGCCACAAATCGGCGTCATCCGTGGATTGTCTGATATCGGTGACCATGCCGGCATCACGGTACCCATACGCACGGTCGAGAATCCGCTGGTCAAACAGCGACGAAAAATCCATGAGTTTGCACGTGTGCTGGCCGTTCCCCATCTCCGCCTCCATCGATGACGCTAACGTTGCGCGTTGCTGAGTATTGTAGCGGGAGTATTGGATGCGGGTTGTGCGAAGACGATGACGGGAATCTGTCATGCGAGAGATCGACAGGTATTCGCTGAGGAAATACACGTATTGTTGAGTTCAATCGAGACACGCTTATGCCACATAGGCGTAGCGAAGTCGAAATGCAGGCATGCCAGGCATGATTGACCGTCGCGCGTCCCGGACTGAATCGTTAACACGCATGGCTGTGGTATTGGAGATGCGTATCTCGCGTATCTGTAGTACCTCCCCGACCGTATCTTCGCTATTTGTGTTCATGCATGTTCAACATCGCAGGTACTCGCCGCAGAATATCAATAACCCTACTTCGGATATCAGGTGTTGACGAACACAGATACGCAAGATGGTTTCCAGCAGGTACTACAGATAACGCAGATAGCTACACACCAACGCGCAACAGGGTGACACCCGCCCTCCTCCGCCCTGCTCCCCACCCAAAAGGAAAGGAAACCACAATACGTTGGGAACAGGATGGGGGAAAAACGGCAATGACCGGCTCGGGAGCCAACGCTGGATGTGCCCGGGTTGCAGGACGACGGGCGCGACACGCGGCCATCCCGGACGACACCGTGTCCTCGCATGTGAATGGGCATGCTACATGAAGAGCGCCAAGCCGGACCCCCTACCGCTTCGTCATACCGGATGGCACGACAACACCCACCCACGCCGAAACAGACGGAAGCTTCGACGGAGATGCCCCGGAACCCGGCACCTCAATCGAATGGACTGACCTGCACATGCCCGTCTTCAACACCTGAACGAGGGGTTAAATGACAAAATGTGTGTTTTATTCTGCCACTTATCCTTACTGCCGTAAGGCGTGTCGCGGGGTGATTTTGTGTCCGGGGCATTATCGGCGTCCCGGCTTGACTTTTCCGGAAAACGTGTTCCTGCTGTGCTTGACGGATGGGCAGAAGAAAATCATCCAGGGCGAGACTATGCACGATATGCGGCAAGCCGATGCGCAAGAACGGGACGACATCGTCGGGCAGGCAGCGGTGGCGGTGCCTGCGATGCCGCGCGAGCAGCACGGGCGACGGCGGCAACGCGCGGGGAAAAGCCGAATTCTGTGCGTTCCTAGTCTGGGCTACCGGCCGGACGACGCTCGCCCAGGCCGCCACGATGCTCGGGGTGTCGCCGCGCACGTTCATCCGCCGCATCCAATGGTGCTGGCATGTCAGGCCCGAGATACCGCGACCGGCATCGCCCTGCCACGCCGTCGAGGCCGACGGCACGTACGTGCCGTACGGATGGTGCCTGCTCGTCGCGATCGACGCCGCGGACGGGACGCCCGCCGCGTTCCAATGGTGCGACACGGAAAGCCGCGCGGCATACACCCGGCTGTTCTCCAGGCTGCCCGCCCCGCGCGCGCTCGTCACCGACGGGGGCGCCGGATGCGCCGCGGCCGCCGCCGACACGTGGAAAGACACAAGAATCCAACGGTGCCTCGTGCACGTGCTGCGCAACACGCGCACGGACCTCACCTGCAGGCCACGCACCGACGCGGGCAAAGACCTGCTCAGGCTCGCCCGGAAACTCGTGAAGGTCCGCGACGCCGACGACGCCGCGGCCTGGCTCAACCTGCCCGACGACTGGCATACCCGCTACGCGGACGTCATCGGCCAACGCACCACCGCACGCGACGACCCCGGCAACCCCAAAGCCCGCGCCGGACGCACATGGTGGTGGACCCACGCCCGGTTGAGACGCGCCTATTACCGGTTCATCCGCCTGCAACGCGACGGCACGCTGTTCGCGTTCTGCGAGCCCGCCTCCGCAGGCAGCGTCCCGTCCACCACCAACCGTCTCGAGGGCGGCGTCAACGCCGATATCAAGCGCGTCCTCGACGCCCACCGCGGCCTGACGGAGGAACACATGAAACGCGTCTGCGAATGGGTCCTGTACATGAAGACGCACGACCCCGACCCCGGGACGTTCATCACCGCCGCATCCGGCGAAACCGGCAAGCCGCCCACCGCGAGCACCGGCCTGCCCGCCGGCAGCATTCAAGAGGCCGCACCCGGCGTCGACGCCTACGAATCAGGATTCGGCATCAGGAAAGGCTGGGCAGGCAGAACCCGATGACACCACCACGACACGCCGGAATAAAACACACATTTTGTCATTTAACCCTGAACGAGAAGTCTAAAGCAATAACTTTGGCTCCTATATGCCGCGTCGGCAGAAGGTGTGACGCACGGTTTGCGGGCTACAGGAGCACCGGCGTTGGAACACTTGTTGGCCTATACGCCCAATGAACAATACGGGCGCACACCTCTCCCCAGGCCCTGCTGGACGACACGCTGATGGAGCAGTCACGGAAGGTGCATGAGGGTGATACGGAAACAGCCCCCGGTGACCCGGGGGCTGATGGAGCTCCTGCGGCTGGGCTTGAACCAGCGACCGTCCGATTAACAGTCGGATGCTCTGCCAACTGAGCTACGCAGGAATATCTGCTTTCGCTTTGTCCGTGGGATTAACTCCCGCGCACAATTGATATACTTTACACGTGGCGAGCAGATACGCAAATCGAGCGAGCATTCGGCGTGTCGCCTGTGGTTTCAACGAAAATCGTCCTCAGTACGCCGATTACAAAGGCGCAACATCATGAAATAAACCCGCCTGCGGTGTGACATCCAATCACACCGCAGGCGGGTTTATCTGCAAACCAATCGGACGAATTCAATGCCTGTCCTTGTGAGGTCCCACTCACACAACGGCCCATCCGACGGCCGTAATCACCCATTTGGCCAATCCATGCACCACCATGTGAGGATTCACTCACATAACAGCGGATATTTCAATCAGAATTAGCCCCATGACCGGTCAAGACACAATCCATGTGAGGATTGGCTCACACAGAGCCCCGCTGCACAAGCAGAACAAGCAGAAGTCAGTCTCCCAAGCCAATTCCCCGAGCCAAGCCCCCACAATTGTGAGAGTTGCGAGAATCCGTTCACACACTAATCGTCGTCAGCGGCATGGCCGAGTCGATCGGGAAATCCGGGTCGGACGGCTTGACTCCAGCCTCGACCAGATTCACACCAAGCATCGCGACCATCGCCCCGTTGTCTGTGCACAGCTTGATCTGCGGGATACGAACCTCCACCCCGCAACGCTCTCCTTCTTCAAGCAGCTTGGCTCGCAGCTGGGAGTTTGCTGAAAAACCACCTCCGACAATCAGCGTCTTCGACCCGTATTGTTCGCACCCGTGCATCGCCTTGCGGGCCAACACGCTCGCCACGGAATCCGCCAACGACGCGCACACGTCATCCACCGGGATGGCACGTCCTTCGGCCTGCTGCTCCTCGATCCACCGGGCGACAGCGGTTTTCACGCCGGAGAAGCTGAAATCGTACGAATGCTCCCGTCCGGCCTTACCTTGCGTCAACCCTTGGGGCACGCGGATGGCATGTGGATTGCCCTGCTGCGCGTGCCGGTCGATATGCGGGCCACCCGGATACGGGAATCCCAGCAGGCGCGCAACCTTGTCGAAGCACTCCCCCGCCGCATCATCGAGCGTGGTGCCAACGACATCAATATGCCGCGCGACATCCTCGACATGCAGCAGTGACGTATGCCCGCCGGAAACAATCAGCGCGAGCGTGTCCGGCGGAAATGCGCCGAATTGCAGCTGCGTAACCGCAATATGCCCGATGACATGATTGATACCGTAAATCGGTTTGTGCGCAGCCCACGCAAGCGCTTTGGCCCCGGAAACCCCGACGGCGAGGCATCCGGCGAGGCCTGGACCTGCGGACACGGCAATAGCGTCGACGTCGGAAAGCTCAAGCCCGGCATCCGCGAGCGCCTGTTGGACGCACGGGACGAAGGCTTCGGCATGAGCGCGTGAGGCGATTTCGGGGATGACTCCGCCGTAGCGCGCATGCTCGTTCATGGATGAGGAGACGACGTTGGAAAGCAGAGTGTTGCCCTGAACGATGGCTGCGGCGGTTTCGTCGCAGGTGGATTCAATGCCGAGAATGGTTGGCTGGTTCATGGTTGATTCCTTTGGATGCTGATCATATGCGTTGCGCTGCGTGCCGTTCACGCTTGCTGTTTTTCGTGCTGTTCGTATGTTTCTCAAGGCGTCTCACGGATCATGCCGCATGCCGCCCGTCGCATCATCACTGGAAAGCGCAAATCCGGCGATATGCGGCGTCAAATCGAGCGCCATAGTGTAGGCGTCGACGTTGTCCGGCTGATAGTAGTGTTTGCGCCTGCCGAGCGTGGTGAACCCTTGATGCCGGTACAGCGCCAGTGCGGGTTCATTGTCGACGCGCACTTCGAGCAGGATGCGACGGGCACCTTGCGTTCGTGCGCGGCCGATCAGCCCGCCCAGCAGCCGTGTGGCGATGCCCTGGCCTTGGTATGGGCGGGCCACGCCTATGGTCATAATTTCAGCGTCGTCACCGTCGTACCAGTAGCCGGCATATCCGCGGATGGGCAGGGTTCCGGGCTGTGCCGCCGTCGAATGGTCGATGTCGGAATCAGAAACGATATCAATTAGATACGTGCGCGCGGGTGCGTCGAGTTCTTGGCGAATCATGGTGCTTGTCCACGATCCGCGCCCGAACAGGTCGCGTTCGAGCCCGGCGAGCGTGGCGATCAGCGGTTCGCGTTCGAGTGTGGTGTAGTCGACAATCATGGCTGTCGGTCCGTATGTCTTGTGTTCCGGTTCAGCTACGTGGTCAACGGATGTCGGCTGCGGTTGCGGCGCCGTGGTTGAGCACATGTTTGAGCGGATTGGGGATGGACACGTCGGGCCGGCGCAGATACAGGGGTTCTGCGCTTGCCGGGGTCGCTCCCGCGTTGAGCTGGGTCATGGCCAGTTCAGCGAAGGCCCGCAATCCTGGTTCGCCTTGTTCCGGCAGGGATGCATCGAGGACGGTACCCGGGTGTTTAAGCTGATTCCAAGCTTGGCTGTAGCGTTGGGCACCATGTCCGATGACGTCGACGATGATGTCAATCTGTCTGCCGCGCCCGTCGGCCTCTCGCAGCTGTTGGACGACGGCGTTTACCCGTTGCACGATATTGTCCGGGTAGTCGATATCCATGCCGATCAACGTGGCGATACGACCGCGTTCTTCCACGGGTTGCGAGGTGCGCAACGCGTCGAGGTAGGCCTGCGCATCGACGAGCTGGAAGTACAGTTGGCGGCGCCTGGCATCGTTGACGGCAAGAATGAGCCTGTGCGGCTCGTCCGGATCGGGGTCGTCATCTTGCGCCTGTTCGCCGGTGATGGATGTGAGGCTGCCGTCTTCCTTGCGCAGGAGGCCGAGTAGCGTCTGCGCGTCGAGAATGTTCTGCCCGATCAGCTGGGCACCGGTCGCAAAAGCGAGTGCTTTGGCGGTGACGATTCCCGCCCTGAGCCCGGTAAACGGCCCCGGACCGGTACCTACGATGATGCGGCTGATATCCTGCGGCTGGATGTTCGCCTGCTCGCAGGCGCGGCTGATATTGACTTGGAGGCGTTCGACATGGGTTCGTGAGTCGGTTTCGATGATGGGCTCGTGCCCGACGAGCCCCACCGTCGAACCATATGATGTGTCGATGACCAGCGTATGCGTCATGGTGCCTCCTGCGTGTTTGCGGATCCTCAGTTACTTTACTCTTGTCGCACGGGTGATGCTCGGGCGTTGAAGTTTGCAGCGCCCGGGCAAAACGTGAACGGCGCTTACCGGAGGTCAGCTATGGCGTCAATCCGTCGCTGCCATGGTTTACCGACGGGAATGAGTTCGACGGTTCTGATGCCGTCGCTGGTCAGTTCCGGCGTGGCGCTTTCTGCTCCCCTGTCAGTGTGCGGGGCGGCTGGCAAGGGCCTGCCGATGTGGATGTCGAGCCGTTCGTCGGCGAGCGCGGCAGCCATTTGCTCGCCCCATTCCATGAGGATCACGGTGTTGTCGCTCGGGTTGTCGAGTTCTTCGTCAAGGCCGATGGATTCGAGCTCGTCAAGCAGCCGGTCCACGCTGTCTTGTCCCGGCGCGTACGCGTTTCCACCCAGCCGGTAGGCGTCGACATGGATGAGTGTTGCCGGCGTACCGTCTGCGAATTGGCCGTGCAGTTCGCGTGCGATGGTGAACGTGGGCGACACGACGGGCTCGTCGGCGTGCAGTCCGGCGCCGATACCTTGGGCGAGTGTGGTTTTCCCGGCTCCCAGCGGCCCGGACAGGAGCAGGACGTCACCGCCGTGCAGCATGCTGCCGATGCGGATGCCGAGCGCGCGCATCGCGTCGGCGGTGGGGACTTCGACGCTCAGCGTCGTGCCGGTCTCGCTGTGGGTTGTGTCGGCGCTGCCCACATTGGTTTGGGTTGTACCGGTATAACTTGCGTTTGGATTGATGGTGTGTGTCATGGCGTGTTCTCGATGTCTGGTTGTTCGGTGTGTCCGGTTCTTGTTCAGGCCACTGGCCTGCCTTTGCGGGCGATGAGTTGGATGGCTTGTTCGAGCGCGTATACGGGGTCGCCGCCGTTGGTTTTGCTTTGTTCGTCGGCCCACGCGAGCTGTTGGATGCATGCGGACAGCCCTGCGGAGGTCCAACCGGTCAGCTGGCGCATGGCGTTGCGCATGACCCACGGGTTGGTTTTCGCTTCAGCCACGGAAATGGTGCCCGCTCGCACGGCTGACGCCTTGGCGATGGTGCGCAGTTTCAGGGCGAGCGCGCCGATGAGCGCGATCGGGTCGGTGCCCTGTTGGACAGCCGATCGCATGGCGATGATGGCTTGTGTGGTGTTGCCCGCCATGGCGGTGTCGGCGACGGTGAAGCCGGTGACCTGCGGGTTGGCAGTCAGGTACTGGTTCACACGATCAAGCCCGATGGGGTCATCGTCGAAATCGAAGCACAATTGTTCGCACATGGCGGCGAGCTCGCCAGTACGCTCTCCAAGGACCGCGACAAGTTGCTGCGCGGCCGCAGGCTCAATCCGCCGGTGCCGTTGTTCGAATTGCGAGGTGACGAACTGGACTTTCGCCTTCGGATTTTTCAGGTCGGCTGGCTTATCGACACGCGCTCCGGCGCGAGTGAGCTCGTCGAGCAGCCGTTTGCCTTTGGGGCCGCCTTCATGCTGGGCGATGACAATGCTTGCCTGCCCGGGGTCGGCGACTGCCTGCTTGCAGTAGGCGACCATGCTGTCGCCGAGCTGTTCGTCGGCGTTCTGCATATTGGTGACGGTCACGATGGATACGGGCGACAGCAGCGAGGGACTGACGGCTTCGTCGAAGGCGTAACGGTCTGCCGTTGAGGCATCGAGCTCCACGGTTTCTGCGTCGGGCCGCGCGGCTGAGGCCTGTCGGCGCATATCGCGTACGGCTTCCTCGTTGAGGTAGGAATCCCCGCCACAGACAATGTAAAACGGCGGGAAAGTGTGTTTCGTGGCTGCCATGGTTCCAATCTCGCTGTATCGGTGGACATCTTCGGGTGTGTGAGGTATCGGGATGCGACAAGTCATCGATTGTGCCGGTGCCATTGGTCGTCGATCATACCGCGTGTTTCGGCAAGCCATGCCCCAATCTTCCCGCATGCCCGCCATGGGCGTCCCGCCGGAGTGCAACCCGCACGGCTGTTGCCCGCGATCGGCGGGTGCGGCCGTCGTGCGTGTCCGGGATTCATGAAGGTGCGGTATGTATCCTGCCCGGATTGTTCCCGGCCCACTCGAGGGCGACCATAGCGTATTGCACAGTCGCCGATGGCCTGCGCCCCCGAACGGATGATGCCGGGCAGCACCATGATGACCGCTTGCACGGTGAGTGCCAGTAGCGCCCCCGGGATGCCGGACGGCCATGACAACGCCGTCCATGTCGGGGCCGCGCACACATGGGCGGTCCACGCCATGATGGCGGTGCCGCAACTAGCCAGCCATGCGGCCGCGAACGCCAAAGCCGGCACGAAAGGCGCGAGTATCAGCGCAATCAGCCCGGTGATGGTGGCCCAGCTGACAAACGGCGCCACCATGATGTTGGCGAGGACGGACAGCAGCGGAATCTGCGGTTCCATAAGAATTTGTATGGGCAAGGTGAATATCTGCGCGGACAGGGTCGTTGCGACCGCTTGACTTGCCGTGTGCGGCAGTCGGCGATCCAATCGCCGTTGCAACGGCGGGGTACACAGGGTGATGCCGAGCACCGCCGCACTGGAGAGCGCATACCCGTAGCTTGCGGATTTTCCCGGAGCGAGCGCCAACACCATAATCGTGGTCCATGCGAGCGCGCTGGCAGTCTGCGGGGGACGGCCGAGAAGCATGCCGATGGCGCTGAACGTTCCCATGATCTGGGCGCGCAGCACGGAATCTGACGGGTACACGAGGATGGCGAGCCCCTGATAGGCTGCGATAACACCAATTGCGGCAACAGGGCGCGGCAGGCGGATGGCAGCGCCCAGCCATTGGGCCAGTTGGGCGACGAGGATGAAATGCCCGCCGGACACGGCCATCAGGTGCATGATGCCACTCGTGCGGAATTCCTGTTCGACCCGTGCCGCATACGTGGTGTCCGGCTGTTCCAAGGCGCCCGGACCGATGTAATCCTGACCAAGCAAGCCGCAAGTCAATCCCGGCACGAGAATCCGGCCTTGATCCGACAGTCCCGCGGTCACGGCGGCGAAGCTGTGGCGCATCCGATTGGCAAGAGAGCGGGCAGGTTGCGGCGCGCGCGTAATCCCGGTGTGGGTAAGGTCATCCACCCACAACGGTCGACTGCCGAATGCGGCTGGGCTCACGCTTGCCTGTGTGCGAATCTGCATGCCGTGGTCGAGGCTGATACAGGTGTCGCCATTGGCAAACAGCCGTGCGCTCGCATGCGAGGGTGTCACGCGCGCAGCTTCATGCACACCGATGATGGTGACATCCGCCTGGCAATCAGCCCCGCGTCTCGATGATGCGGTCATCGGCGTGTCGATACGCATATCAAGCATGGATAGTCGCGGCGCTGGGGCCTGTTGGGCCACACGCATGGCCGGATCACGTTGTTGCGTCCGCTGGTGGGCACTTGAGACCAGTATTCCTGCCCCGCTCGCCGTAAGGACCATGACCAGCAGCACGATGCCTGCGCCTGTGGGAACCGTGCCCCGCCATGCGGTGCGGATAATGCGGCCAAGACTACGGCGTGCGTATATCATCGCTGCGAGCAATGCGAGGCTGACAGGAAAAACCACAAGAAGAACGGGCATCATGGACGCCGTCCATACCGTGGCGCCCGGGGAGGCGCCAGCAACGGGGTTGGCACGGTTGCAGACTGCCGAGGCGGCGAGCTCCCCCGCCCACATGGCAATGGCGACAGGTAGCAGTCTCAGATCGCGGCGGCCATCGAGCCGCATTCCGGTTGACGTCCGGCTCATCGGACGACCGCCTGGGCTCGCAGTTTTTCGAGGGTTTTCGCCCCGATGCCGCTGACGTTGAGCAGATCGTCGACGCTGGAGAACCGGCCATGCTCATTCCTGTAGTCGATGATGCGTTGCGCGGTGACCGGACCGACGCCGTTCAAGGTTTGCAGCTGTGCGGCATCCGCAGTGTTGATGTCGATACGCCCGTCATCCGTTGCAGTCGGTGTCGGCGCAGGCGCGTCGGACTGTTGTACGGCACCGGATCGTCCGCTCTGCCCGTCTTCCCCTGCCTGCGACTGCCCGCCGGCCACCGTGCCGGCATCTGGCGTCGCGTCGTTCGGGGACGCGAAGGCCGATCCCGTGGTAGGGGCGGCGGGTATATGGGTTGCGGCATCGTGCGCGTCAAGCCGTGCAAGATTGACGGATTGCCGAATCAGGAGCCCCAAACTGGCGCATAACGCACCAATGAGTATGAGCATGATGATGGCGGCCTGACCGGGGGTGCAGGTCAGTCGCGGGCGACGTTCCCCCGGCGTGTCTTGGCATGCCGCGTCCGCGTCTGTGCTTCTCACCCCAGCGAGCGCGGCGAGACTGGTATGCCCCGTGCCGGTTGCTGGTCCGGCTGATTCGCCGGCAGGCGCCAGACCTGTCTCAGATGCGGTCACTGAGGCAGTGTTCGTTTTGGTCCCGCCGGCGGACTCAGCCGCCGCCCCTGCTCTACAAGGCGGCGGAGGCGGCGAAAGCAGACTGCCCGGGGACGCGTCATCATACTCGGAAAATACAACACCCATGTCTCCAGCATGCCGGGGACATGGGTGCTTTGCACGCCGTCAAGGCAAATGTGGTCAAAGGATGATTCCCTGATGCGGGAACGCCTTTGGCCGGCGAATTACTCCGCCGGGACGATCGACACGATCTTCGGGGCCTTGACAATCACCTTGCGCGGTTCCTTGCCGCCGAGACGGTCGGCAACCGCTTCGAGCGCGCGCTTTTCGAGCTCTTCGGGCGCGATATCCGGGCTGACCTCCAGCTTGGCGCGAATCTTGCCCTTGATCTGCACGACCGCGGTGACCGTATCCTGACCGACGTAGCGTTCATCAGCCTTCGGCCACGGCTCATGGGCGAGCGACTCGGCGTGCCCTAGACGGTTCCACAGTTCCTCGCAAATATGCGGGGCGATCGGCGAGAGCATGAGAATCAGCGGCTCCACGGCGGCGCGCGGGACGGCCTTCAAACCAGTCAGGTGGTTGTTGAGCACGATGAGCTTGGCGATTGCCGTGTTCGGGCGCATGTTCTCCATTTCCACGGTCACGTCGGCGATCGTGTTGTTCAGGAGCTTCAAGGTCTTCTCGTCCATCGGATCGTCGGAGACCTTGACTTCGCCGGTGTTCTCGTCGACCACGTTACGCCACAGGCGTTGCAGGAAACGCATGCCGCCGATCACGTTGCGCGTGTTCCACGGGCGGGACTCGTCCAGCGGGCCCATGCTCATTTCATACAGGCGGAAGGTGTCGGCACCGTAGTTCTCGTACATGTAGTCCGGGGTGACGATGTTCTTCAGGCTCTTGCCCATCTTGCCGAACTCGCGGTTCGCATGCTGGCCATGCCAGGTGAAGGTCGGCTCGCCGTCCGGGCCGGCCGGGCCTTCCTCGACCTCGTCGGCGGGCACGTACTGTCCGCGGTCGTCCGTGTAGGCGTAAGCCTGAATCATGCCCTGGTTGAACAGCTTGTGGAACGGTTCCGGCGAGCTGACATATCCCAGATCGTACAGGACCTTGTGCCAGAAGCGCGAATACAGCAGGTGCAGCACCGCATGCTCCACACCGCCGATGTACAGGTCGACACCGCCGGATTCGCCTGCGGTCTTGTTGTGATGCGGGCCCATCCAGTAGTTGAACTCGTCGGTCTCCACCATATGCTCGGCGTCTTTGGGGTCGATGTAGCGCATGTAGTACCAGCAGGAGCCTGCCCAGTTCGGCATGGTATTCGTGTCGCGATGGTACTGCTTGGGACCGTCGCCCAGGTCGAGGGTGATGTTCACCCAGTCGTCGTTGCGGCTGAGCGGTGCCTCCGGGTTGGATTCGGCGTCCTCGGGGTCGAAGGTCTTCGGGCTGTAGTCCGGCACGTCAGGCAGGTTGATCGGCAGCATGCTGTCGGGCAGCAAGTGCGGCACCTCGTCCTCGTCGTAGACGATCGGGAACGGCTCGCCCCAGTAGCGCTGGCGGCTGAACAGCCAGTCGCGCAGACGGTAGCTGACCGTACCCTTGCCAACACCGGCGGCTTCCAGCCAACCGATGACCTTGTCGATCGCCTCGTCAACACGCAAACCGTCGAGCGACAGGTTGTCGCCCTTCGCATAAGTGGAGTCGGTCGAAGAGTTGATGACGATGCCGTCGTGGGAGACGAACGGGGCCTTACCTTCATAGTTGGCGAGGTCGTCGTTTGAGCCGGGCAACGGCTTGACGGTGTAGATGACCGGCAGACCGAACTTGGCGGCGAAATCGTAATCGCGCTGGTCGCCGCCAGGCACCGCCATGATTGCGCCGGTGCCGTAATCCATGAGCACGTAGTCGGCGGTGAAGATTGGCAGCTGCTTACCGGTAATCGGGTTGGTCGCGTATAGGCCGGTGAACAGGCCGGTCTTCTCGCCGCCCTCGTCGACACGGTCCTTGGCGGTTTTCGCCTCAGCAGCAAGCCGGTACGCGTGCACAGCCTCCTTCGGGGTCGCGTACCCGCCCTTCCATGCTTCAGGCACATCTTGCGGCCAAGCGGCGGGAACATGCTCAAGCAGTTCATGCTCCGGGGAGACCACCGCGAAGGTGGTGCCGAACAGGGTATCGGGACGTGTCGTATAGACTTCCATATCCTGTTCGCCGTCTTCCGAGGCGACCGGGAAGTGTACAGCGGCGCCGTGGGATTCGCCGATCCAGTTGCGCTGCATGAGCTTGACCTTCTCAGGCCAGTCGATGGTGTCGAGATCTTGGATCAGGCGGTGGCCGTACGCGGTGATGCGCATCGACCACTGGCGCAGCTCGCGCTGGAAGACCGGATAGTTGCCGCGTTCGGAGCGACCTTCCGCAGTGACTTCCTCGTTCGCCAGAACCGTGCCAAGGCCCGGGCACCAGTTGACCGGGGACTTGGAGATGTAGGCGAGACGGAAATCGTTGAGCACGTCGGCCTGCTGGCGGGCGTTGAGGTCACTCCACGCCTTACCTTCGAAGCCGGGAATCGGCTTGGCACCGGACTTGAACTTCTCGACCAGTTCGCTGATTGGGCGGGCAGAACCCTTGCCGCCGTCGCGGCGAACGAAATCAGGGTCGTACCAAGCATCGTAGATGCGGGAGAAAATCCATTGCGTCCAGCGCATGTAATCAGGGTCGATGGTCGCGAAGCTGCGGCGGTTGTCGAAGCTCAGCCCCATGCGATGCAGCTGGCGGCTCATATTCGCGATATTCTGCTCCGTGGTGACGCGTGGATGCTGGCCGGTCTGGACCGCATACTGCTCGGCCGGCAGACCGAAAGCGTCATAACCCATGGCATGCAGGACATTCTCGCCCTTCATGCGGTGGTAGCGGCTGACCACGTCGGTGGCCAGATATCCGAGCGGGTGGCCGACGTGCAGGCCCTTGCCGGACGGGTAGGGGAACATGTCCATGGCGAAGTAGGGGGTGCGGCCGTCGGCGTTCTTGCCGTTGCCGTCCGTCAGGTCACCCTTGACATTCGCTGCCCAGAACGTGCCCTGCTCGTCCCAGGTCTTCTGCCACTTTTCCTCGATGGTCTGTGCGAGCTTCGCGTTATAGCGGTACGCTGGCTCGCTTTCGTGTGCTTGCGTGTTGTCGGTCATAAACAAGGATTATTGCCGCACAACGGGACACGACGCGAGTGCCTATCCATTATCCGAACGTATTGTCGGCGGGTTGAGCTTCGCGGACGGGTGGTAACCGAGCTGATTGGTCATTTCATCGGCGAAAGAGCGCCAAGTGCCGGAGGTGACCATCTGCTTGAGGATCGCGTCGATTTTCGAGGCGAGTGCGCTCTCCCCCGCCTTGACGCTTACGGCGTGCAAGGACGTGCCGAATCGGCCGGATACAACGTGCAGATACTGCGACCCTTCGTTCGCGGCGAGACCGGCGAGCGCCGCGTCATCGCCGCTGACTGCGTCAGCCCCCCCGACGAGCAGCGCGGTGACGCATTGCAGGTAGGTCGCACGCTCCTGGATGCGCGCCTTGGGCTGGAGGCTGCGAATGCCGTCGGAAGCTCCCGACCCGGTGACGGTGCACACGGTATGGCCTGCCAGGTCATCGGTGCCGGCAATCGTGTCGGCGTCGTCGGCGCGGACGAGCAGTCCTTGCGCGGCGCTCAAATACGGGCCGGCGAAGGTTGTGGCGTCGTCGCTGGAGGTGATTCCAATCGGCAGGGGCGCCGCGACGATGTCGACGAAGCGGTCGTTGAGTCGTTTGCTGTAATCGGAGACGGTGACCGACCTGAACATGATCTGCTTTTTCGCATAACCGAGCTCGTTGGCCACGTAGGTGGCGACATTCACGTCGAATCCGGAGTAGGAGCCGTCGTGCAAGCGGCTCAATCCCGGCATGTCTGCGGCGACGCCGATGGTGATGGTCGGGCCTTCCGGCAGATTGGCGGACGCGTCTGAGGCATCTTCGCAACCTGTCAGGGATGCGGCCGCGAGGGCGCAGCAAAGCACGGTGGCAAGTATTCGTCGTGGTGTGCGCATCTGATCACCTCCGTTGTGCGTATCGCGGCTACGCGTGTCGCAGTGGTATGCGTCGCCGTTGCGAGTGTCGCCGCCATATGCCGCTGCCGTGTGTCACCGGCCTGCGAATCACCGCCGGCGATGGCGAGCTCTGGTGTCTGACCTTACCTTCTGGTGTCTACCTAGGCGGTATGCCGATCGGCAGGCACCCGGGCTCAGGCTCACATCACTTGAACAGACGGGAACGGGCGAGGAACCACGCAGTCAGGCCGCCCGCGGCAATGGCGAGGACGATGACGATAAGGAAGCCCCATTTGCTGGCCGTCAGCGGCATACCGAGCATGCCGGTCTGGAAGTTCATGCCGTACATGGAGAACACGAGCGTCGGAATGGACAACGCGATGGAGATGATGGTGAAGATGCGCATCACATTGTTCAGGTTGTTGGACACGATCGAAGCGAAGGCGTCGGTCATGTTCGCAAGGACCCCGCTGTAAATGTTCGCCATCTCGATTGCCTGCTTGTTTTCGGTGATGACATCGTCAAGCAGATCCTCGTCCTCCGGGTATTGCTTAATCCGTGAGAGCGTGGTGAGTTTTTCCATCACGATTTCGTTGGATTTCAGGCTCGTGGTGAAGTAGACCAAGGTCTTGCTCAATTCGAGCAGCATGAGAATCTCGCGGTTTTGCATTGAGTGACGCAAACGCAGTTCGAGTTTGTCGGTTTCGCGGTCGATGATGCGCAGGTATCGCAGGTACATCGTGGCGTTGCGGTACAGGATCTGCAGGATGAACCGCGACTTCATATACGTGTTGAAGCCGCGGATGGTGCCCTCCATGAAGGGGTGGAGGACGGGCGTGTCCTGCATGCACACGGTGATGATGAGGTTCTGAGTGACGATAATCGACAACGGGATGGTCTCGTACCAGTCGCGGCCGCTGCGTTCCTCGACGGTCGGGATGTCGACGATGATCATCGTGTAATCGTCTTCGGCGTCCACGCGGGAACGTTCCTCGTCATCGAGCGGGGCGCGCAGGTCGGCCAGATCGATGCCGGTTTCCTGGGAGACCGTGGCGAGCTCCACGTCGGTCGGCTCCGAAAGACATAGCCATGCGCCATTTTCCGGTTTCTCGATCTGCTCCACTTGACCGTTGATGGTGCTGAACATTCTCAGCATGCGCTCACCTGCCTTTCATCTATGCTCTCGCCGTACGCGAATCGTGCGCCTGAGCCACCGTCCTTCTGTGGATGTTCCGCGGCCTGACTCCAAACGAGTCGCGGCGACCGCCGAAGAATCCCAAATAAGCATAATCCCTCACGGCTGGGACGAAACCGTCTTCCCGCGGTTTCACCCCATGACGTAACGCGATGTTCAGCGCGCGTTTGTTTCACAGCCACCCGGGGGTTGGGTCGCGGGTTGTCGGGTGCGCTGCGCGAAGCGCGTTTTGGAGAAAACACACAAGACCACGCCGCAGGGAACCGCGGGTTACCGGTTACGCTACGCGGTGCACGGGCTTGCGAGCATACCGACCACAGCGATATCCGCCATATGACCGTCGGATGGAATCTCAACATCTCGCCGATACGACCGATTTCATCGAGAAATTGAGAAGACCGATTTCATCGAGAAATTGAGAAGAAAGTCTCAATATCTCTCCACGAAGGAGCCCTCCTGCGTTTTTTAAGAACCAGTCACTCTCATCTCAAACAACCGACAGCCTGAAATCCTTGATATTCCAAGCTTCTGAAGGACTCGCCCCTGTCCTCGCCACGTCGAGAAATCTCAATATCTCGCCAAAACGACCGACGGACACGAGTTGTTCGGACTTCAGACAACCGAAAGCCGTCCGCCTGAAACAATGACAACCGGCAGCCCCCGAGATCAGAATCGGCAGGAAAGAGAAAACCCCGGGACTATTCCCAGGGTTTGAACGTGCGCCAGACAGGATTCGAACCTGCAACCTGCTGATCCGTAGTCAGCTGCTCTAATCCATTGGGCTACTGGCGCAGTCGCTGCTCACGGGAGATTCATACATCTCCATCGCGGAAACGTTCGCATCATACCCACATTTCGCGATAATCGCAACAGGCGTGTCTAAATGGGACAGTAGCGAGCCCGTACGCGCGCAACACTGCGGAACACCGTGTACGGCCGCGACAGCGGGCGGGATTCGTCAAGCCGCACGTGCCGCAGCATACGCAACCGCCGAATGTCTCCACCGCTTTGCCATGGTCGATGGTGGTTCGTCAGGCTGCATATGCCGCGGGATACGCAACCGGGCAAACCCGACGAGGGAGGGCGATAGCCGATAACATCCGCTGAGCTGTGCATGTCCCGGCATGCGTAATACGACGGTCGTCACGGGGCACCGCCGTTCTTCAGTGCATCCCGCGGGATTGCGTATGTTTGGGCATACGCAAACCGTCGGTCTGCTGCAAGCCGTTGGCATCATCTCCGGGTATCTGCGGCGTTGCGTATGCCGCCGCACACGCAACCAGATGGAACGTCTCAGGCAACACCGTTGGCTTTCATATGCCTTGGTTCGCTTTGGCTCCCATGCGGCCTGTTTCCTATGCGCACGTTTCGTACACGGACGACATGGCACGACACGTGCGGGATGGCGTGATGACGAGATGACCAGATGACGGGGCGACGACATCCGCGACTTCGGGAATGTCACCTGAAATGAAAAACCCGCAACGCTCTTGCGATGCGGGTTGTCCGTGGAGCTAGGGGGATTCGAACCCCCGACCCCCTCCATGCCATGGAGATGCGCTACCAGCTGCGCCATAGCCCCGGTCGGTCTTCAGTTATCTTGTCCGTTCTTCGCGGACCTCGTATACATTACAACACCATTGGCCGATATCAAAATCGACCACCCCTCTCGGCGTGTCGCACTGGATTCCACGCCGGCACATCCTCGTCAGGAATACCGCTTGAAGAGTTGCTGTTGGTTGAAATATCGCGCTTCCGGGACCGCGGTTCAGGGGAGGCAATAGAGTTCGACAGAAATTCTGAAGTCCACTAGAGTCAACAATGTCAATCGATCGAAACCAAAGGCGACGCAGGGGTCAATAGCCGGCAGCCAACAGCGACGACCGCACACCGAAAACCACACACCAAGAATCAGCTACACACCAACCAAACAGGAAGGTCCACCGTGATTGCATCCATTATCCAAGCCGTGGCGCTATTCGCCGTGACCAACATCGACGACATCATCGTGCTTGCTCTGTTCTTCGCCCGCGGAGCAAAACAACGCAACACCACACGAACTATTCTGCTCGGCCAGTATCTCGGATTCTTCGGCATCCTCGTCATCGCCGCGGTCGCCTCATACGGTGCCGTGACCTTGCTTCCCGCCGAAGCAATCCCCTATTTCGGTCTGATTCCGCTGGCACTGGGCATCAAAGCCGCATGGGACAGCATCCGTGGCGAAGACGATGACGACACCGGCGAAGGCAAAAGCATCACCCTGCCGACAGTCGCAGCGGTCACCTTCGCCAACGGTGGAGACAATATCGGCGTGTACGTGCCGGTATTCGTATCCAACAGCCTCCCGGTGGTCATCGTGTATTGCGTGGTATTCCTTGTTCTGGTCACCGTCCTGGTACTGCTCGCGCGCTTCATCGCGACCCGACCGGGAATCGGCGAATGGCTCGAGCGTTCGGACCGGTACCTGTTCCCACTTGTGCTCATCGCGCTCGGTGTGGTGATTCTCACCAAGGGACACGCGTTCGGCATATGACCGAGCTGATACTCGAACCGGGGCGAATCGTTGCGTCCGGCGCTAGATAATGCAAGCCACCCAGTCGGCTACCGGCTATCCATCGGTTACAAACCGCACTACCACACAACAACAACGGGCGGCACGCAAACGCGTAACCGCCCGCCGGAGATTGCTGTCATCGATATGATCGATTGATTATTTCGTCGCAGTACCAAACCCATCAGTCGAACCGGATGACGACGAACCGGTTCCAGAAGTATCCGAGTCTGTGCCAGTAGTACCCGAATCAGATCCGTCGGTCGTGCCGGAATCAGAAGTCCCACCACCGTTTGAACCCGCCGACGAACCAGAATCTGAGCCCGAGGTTGAGCTCGAGCTGCTCGACGCGCTGGCCGAAGGGGACGCACTCGCGGTCGCGGACGGGGACGGGCTTGCAGTCGACGAGGCTGAGGCGTTGGAGCTTGCGGACGGGGATGGGCTCGCGGTCGCGGACGGCTTGTCGCTTGGCTTCTCGAGCTGATGATCGTCATCACGCCGCGTCTGCGAATCGCTGGGGGTCGGAGTCACCCGCGCATTGCCGACCATGTCACGCACCACGCTATCCGTGCCCTCGCCGCGGGTGACCAGCATGATGACGCCTGCGGTGATACCCACCGCCACCAGCGCACTGACCACGGAGATGATAATCGCCACGCGTTTGGTCTTGCGAGCGCGTTCAGTGTTCGCCGAACCTGACAGGTGCCGGGCGGCCGTCGTCCCGGTCTCGTTGCCGGAAACAATAACGCGCCCCTGATGGCCGTCCGCACCGGTATGAGCATGAGCGGCCGCGGACGCACCGGAAATCACACGAGTGGCGTCATCCGCAGGCTGCATCACCGTGGTCGTGTCCGCAGCACCAACCGTGGGCATGGCACGCGTTGCATCGGACTTGGTCTCCCCTTCACCCTGGATATTCCTTGCGTTCGCGGCACTCTGGTCGCCCTGCACGGGCAGCACGGTGGTCTCGTCACTGCTGATCCGACGAGGCTGCCTAGCGGTTTCCCCGCTCGCGCCGTCCGCATCAGCGCTCTGGCCGGTTTGCTCCCCCTCGATCTGCTCGTCATCGCCGCCTTTGACATCCTGGAGTTTTTCCGAAGACGCTTTGAGGATGTTCTGGTACAGCTGCGAGGACACCGCAGACACAATCGAGCCGACGGCCACGCCAATCACCGATCCTGCGATGCCGATTCTGGCCGACAGCAGGAACGAGGTGACCGCCGCGAGCGCACCTGCGACAAGTTGCGGTACAGAGATTCCCTTGAAAAAGTTCTTCACATTGCTGACTGTATCGAAAAAAGCAGGAACATGCTGGGCGTGGGCTGAAAAATCGCGCCATGCTCACAATGCGGATGCGTGTCGCAAACGGCAGATGTATCGGTTAAGTCGTTGCGCTGTCTTTCCTTCCCGCCGTATACACGGTGCGATGTCGGCTCTGGTTCGTTCAACGGCCGGGCTGTTTGTTCGCGCGTATGGGAATAATAAGCCGGGTGACTTTCAACGACACCTTGACATTTTCTCAATCGTCCGCCGTACTCGATGCACCGGAAGGCCTTCCGGAAGCTGTGTTCTGGGACATGGACGGGACGCTGATCAATTCGGAAGTTTACTGGGCGGCGGCCGAACGGCATGTCATCGAGCTGCATGGCGGCACGTTCAGCGACGAGGTACCGCTGCGTGCGCGCGGCCAGTCCACCCCGCGTCTGCTCCAGATTGTGCAGGAGTACATTCCCGCGCATGTGGACCCCGATACACTGCGCTCCGAAATCATCGGCTATGTGATTGACCGCGAGCGCGAGAAACCCTGCTGGGCGACCGGTGCGGTCGAGCTGCTTGACGTGCTGTCGCAGGCCGGAATCCCGAACGTGATTGTGTCTGCCTCCCCTCGCGCGATGGTCGACAACATGGCCCGCCAGGCGCCCCAGGGCGCGTTCGTCGGATACGTGTGCGGCGAGGACGGCCTGCCCGCGAAGCCGAATCCGGCACCGTACTTGCGCGCCGCAGAAATCGTGGGCGCTGACCCTGCCAACTGTCTGGTGTTCGAGGACTCCCCTGTCGGTTTGCAGTCCGGCGGCGCGAGCGGCGCGACCGTCGTCGCAATCACCGGGTTCACGCCCGAAGGCGTGGTCTTCGACGGCCCTCAGGTGACCAATATCAAGGATTATGTGGGACTTGGCCTCGACGATCTGGCGAATTTCATGGAGCTCGGTTCACTCGTGAAGTGATTGCCGGGAATACCGGTTCCACGCATCAATACGACTTGGATACGACTTGGCTGCCTCGCGTTCCGGTAGTGTGCCTCCGCTGAGTACGCCACGGTATTGGATTCGCGCAGAAACCGGGAAGGCTGCCGCTCTCCTGTCGACACCGGGAGTTGCGTCAGCGTCGGCAGAAGGTTGGTGTTCTGCTTCTACCCACGCTGAAGCGTCCCTCAGCGTCGGTAGAAGGTCTCACGCGCAACACACTGTATGGTTTGTTTCCCGCACCGCTGATATGCGAGTCCCGTCTAACGTGACCAGTTTCGGAGACAGCCACAAAGACCGACGGCAGGATCATTTGCGTTTGGTGACCACGGACATAATGACCGCCGCGAAAATCAGCGAGAAACCCACGATTGAGGTCCAGCCGATTGCTTCGCCCCAGAACATCGCGGAGAATGCGACGGCGAACAGGCTTTCAGTGCACATGATGATGGCCGCGCTCGACGGCGGCACGTGCGCCAGACCGATATTCTGCATGATCTGCGCCATCGTGGTCGCTCCGATCAGCAGATACAGGAAACTCATGATGACATCGGGCGCGAGCCATGACGCGTTCGGAAGCGGTTCAGTCAGCAGCGCGCCAATCAGGAAGAATACGTCGGCGACGGCGAATTGCATGAAAGTGACGGCAATCGGATGGAAGTGCTGGGTGTAGCGCCCCAGGAAGGTGAGATTGAACGAGAAAATCACCGCGTTCGCGATGGTCATCCAGTCGCCTTGGCTGAGCGCAAGCGAGCCTGATCCGGGTTTGAGGGCGACGAAGCCCACGCCGGTCAGGCAGATGATTGCGGCGACAAGATTGATCAGTTTAGGGCGCTGTTTGGCGACCAGCCATGCGGCGAACGGGGTGAGCACGCAATACGAGGCGGTCAGGAAGGCGCTGCGGCCAGGATCAATGGTTTTCAGGCCTTCGGTCTGCATGACCATCGTGCCGTAGTAGGTGATGCCCACAACCAGCGCGGGAATGATGATCTCGCGGGTGAGCGCGGGAATGATTACCCGGTGGAACAGGACGAACATAATCAAGCAGGAGCCGGTCATACGCATAGCCATGAGCCATTGGGGCGTAATGGCACTCATCGCTACCTTCGCGACCAGATAGCTGCCACCCCACAGGGCGGCACAGCACAACAGCATGACACGCGCAAGGTTCGGCGGGAAGGTACGTGACATACGGCTGCGGAATTCCTGAAAGCGGCTGCGTGCACGCATATGTCTCTTCTCCTTAGCCTCGCGGGCTTCGATGCTCGGCATGATGATTCCGGCGTGGGTGTGCTGGCCATCGTCGGTTTCGCCGTACTCACGATAGCCACCGCGCGGAAAGAACACGCCCGGAAGTCATCCGATTTTTCACAAGGTTCACCTCGTTGAAATCTCACGCCGCCGTCTGAAGCGGGGCGTCTCGGCAATGTCGAACGGGTCCAGCCGACGACGACCTGTGTCGACTCGAAGGTCTCGACGCCCGCGGCGAAACCCTCGTGAGATACCTCACAATCCGCGGTGTCATACCTGCAATGCCCCGGGAACTGCCGTAAGCTGGTATCACCGGTTCGTACAAGCGCCGACGACCCGGTCGGCAGCCGCGATGCGGCGGCGCACAAGGCGCCCGAACGGCACACGCAGACCAGTACCATGAACCACAAGCGAAAGGAACATCATGGCCACCATCACCCCGGAAATGAAGGAATTCATCGCCAACCACCTGCCTTGGGTGGCAACCATCAGCAAGGACGGACAGCTCAACATCGGCCCGAAGATGTCCACCTTCGTGCTTGACGACCATCACATCGCCTACCACGAGCGTACCGCCCGCCAGCATTACCAGAATCTGCTGGACGGCAGCGAGCTGGTCATCGGCGTCGCGGATCTGGAGACCAAGACCGGCTACCGGTTCCGCGGCAAGGTGACGCTGCACAGTGATGACGCGATCTATGAGGAGCAGGTCAAGGTCGCGGAGCGCAACGGCACCAAGAAGCCGGCGGTCGTGCCGGTGCTGGAGGTCACCGAAATCGACGACCTGACCGCGGGCGCGAAGGCCGGCACGGTCATCGAAAAAGACTGAACGCGGGTAAGAACGCGGGCGGCGGCATGGCGGAAACCCGTCTGCCGCCGCTTTTCGTTATATTGCTTCTGTCACAACCCCGCTACCGGCCTTCATAGCGGCGGATATCAACCGGCACGTGCATCCCGCCAAAGGTGCCCGGATGTTCATCCCATACGCCGGGAATAATCGCCCCGCAATCAGGGCATGTCCCGTCGGCGGTCAGCCGGTATCCGGTGATGTCGTACCAGTCGCGCTCAATCAACCTCGCCCCGCAAGACGGGCAGTATGTGGTGCCGCCGTCGCGGTCCGACACGTTGCCCGTATACACGTAGCGCAATCCCTCTTGCAGTGCAATCCGGCGTGCGTGCAAGAGCCGCTCCTTGGGTGTCGGGGGCACGTCACGCATGCGGTAGTCGGGATGGAATGCGCTGAAATGCAGGGGCACATCGCGTCCGCAATGTTCACGCAACCATGCGCATTCGGCGTGCAAAGTCCCGTCGTCATCGTTATGACCGGGAATGAGCAATGTCGTCAATTCCACCCAGGTGTCCGTGCCGTTGACCGCATAGTCGATTGTCGCCAGCACATCAGCCAGATGCGTGCCGGTGTCATGCCAGTAGAAATCCTCGGTGAAGCCTTTCAAATCGATGTTCTCCGCATCCATGTACCGGTAGAATTCAGGCCGCGCGCAGGCGGACATGTACCCCGCCGTGACCGCTACCGCGCCGATGCCATGGTCGCGGCAGGCGTGGGCGGTGTCGATGGCGTATTCGGCGAATACGATGGAATCGTTGTACGTGAACGCGACAGACGACGCGCCGCACCCCTTCGCCGCGTATACGATGTCATCAGGCTGAGCATCGACCGCGTAAGTATCCCAGATACGGGACCGCGAAATATCCCAGTTCTGGCAGAACCGGCAGCCGCTGTTGCATCCGGCGGTGCCGAAGCTCAAGATCGCGGTGCCAGGATGCCAATGATTGAGCGGCTTTTTCTCCACCGGGTCCAACGCGAATCCCGAACTGCGTCCATACGTGTCCAGCATCATGACACCGTTATGGTTGGAACGCACGAAACAAAAGCCCCGCTGACCGTCGCGCAGCTTGCATCCGCGCGGGCACAAGTCGCATTGCACACGGCCGTCCTCCAGACGATGCTGCCATCTGCCAATCGCCGGATCGCCGGGAACTGGACCCGTCGTCACCTCGCGTCGGCCGTCCGGGCGCGGGGACGGCGCCTCATAGGTGTGCGGAAACGGGCTGGTCGGTTGGAATCCCCCACGCATCGATGCCGCGACCTCGTCCGAGTGGGGCTGATCGAGCGGCTGCCCGGCATCCGTGGATCCGTGTGACGGCTGTGATTCGCGCTCATGCATGGTGGTTCCTTTCCTTGCCGGTAGCATCGATGTCGGCTGCGTTGGCTGCGTTGGGGGCGGCGGCACCGGCGGCATCTGTGTCAGTCTCCGACGTGCTGATTCGCGTGTCCTGTATTCCCTTCTCATCGTAGGCACTGACGGTGTACGTCCATGCCGCGAACCGCGCATCATTCCACGTGGTGTCCGCGCGCAAGCCCGCTTTGGCCAGCAGATGACCAACGAAATCATGCGGATGCGGCAATTGATCCCACACCTGCGGCAGGAACGTGGCCCGGTGCCCGCGCCCGTCATCGATGACCAATCCGTCACGCCGGGGCACAAGCGAGGCTTCCAGCTGCGCACGCGAGGTCACAGGCAACGCCCGCTTCGGGGACAGGACGGACACTTCGATGCTGATGGCGGGATATTCCCACGGTTCCACCGGGCGGAAGCGCGGGTCATGGCAGGCGGCGTCCACGGTATGACAGGCGACATCCTCACCCAACGGACGGGTCGGCTCAAGCGATCCGATGCACCCACGCAAATCGCCTTGCTCGCGCAAGGTGACGAAACAAGCGCCGTCATGCTTCAGCCACGGGTGGATTTCGCTTGTTTCCGCTGCGGTCGGTTCGTCGGTATCGATGCCGCAATATCTGGCGAGCGCCGCCCGAGCGAGGCGAGGCAATACTTCCGCGGCTTCCTGCGGCAAGGATTCTTGCTGATTCTGCGGATCTGTGCAGGCATTGACGGTATTGCGGGCACAGCCGTCGGCATTGCGGGCGGCATGACCGCTGTGCTCGCAATCGCCATCGTTCTCGCGGTCTTCACCGTCGCCGTCATTGTCACCCTCCCACACGCCGAAAGAAGCGTAGCCGACAACCGCCTGATCGGGGTCGGCCATGTCCGGGCGGCGCATCGGCAATCCCGAATCCGCGAGCGCCAGCACTCCCCCGTCGCCTGATGTTGAGCAGCCAAGCGGCCTGATGGTAAGGCCGCGACGCCGGCACACGTCAATCAGCCCGTTAATCGGGTAGGCGCCGCAGGCGTAATCGGGCACAATCGGCAGAATTCCGCCGGCAATGCGCGCAATCGTGTCATCGTCAAGCTGGCGCGCCACGTGTTCTGGATGGTAGTGGGACAGGTCCGAGCTGATGATGACGACGGTCGCGGGGTCCGTCCAGAACCGGTCAATTAGTACACCAAGTTCGCCGGGCGTGGTGTCCCCTGCGTTAAGCGGGATGATGCTGGTCTGCGGGCCGAGTACACGTTGAATCCAAGGGATATGTACTTCGACGGCATGTTCGCGCCGGTGGGTGTCATCGTTGACGATGAAGCCGGGGGTATCGGCGTCGAGCGCGGCGCATTCGGCTTCGGTGTCAAGGGGCACCGTGCCGAGCGGGATGCGCCATGAACCGGCGGTGCAGCATGCGGTGCCGTATACCGGCACGCGGTGAGTAGGGCCGATGATGACGGCACGGCGGATTTGTCCACGGCCGCGTGCAAGCAGACTGTAGGCGAGTGCCGCGGTGGTGCCGGAGTATACGTACCCGGCATGGGGTGCGATGATGGCTTTCGGGGCGCCTTGGGGCAAGCGGCTGAGCAGATTGTGATGGTGGTCTAGCAAGGTGCGCACATAGTCGAGTTGGCGGTCGATGATGCCGCGTAGCGCGTCCGAATCGGCCGGGTAGAACGTTCCGGCGACGGCGGGCTGGCGAATCGCCCCCTGCCAGATCGGGTTCGCATACGTCGGTATGCGCGGCTTACGTCGTTCTGTTCCTGCCGCGACGTCGCTGCCGGGCATATGCTCATGTGGTGTGGTCATGGCGATCACCTCTCCCCTTCGATGATAATCGAGTGACGGGCAAGAGATGAACAAGCGGCGAACACAATGCATGGTATGCCCCGCAACCTGGTCGGCACGCGACATGGCTGGGACCGGCGCACGGCGAACACTGATGCACCGCCGACATCGCCACACGGCCTGCAAAGCGACACGGCCGGCACCACCGAACCGTTGCCATGCAAGACGCGCGGATGTTCGGATCCGGTGCGCGCCCATTCACAAACCGTCTACGCTCACGGCGGTCCTGGCGTAACCAGTTTGAGTAACTATTCAAACTATCTACGCTCACGACCTCCGTTGCGTCACCAGTTTGGGTACGCATACCAACTGGCTACGCCTAACTGCTTCTTGGCGTAGCCAGTTGGTGAGGGAGAGGGAGCTGCGGCGGCAGGATAGATTGCCAAGCAATCAGGGCAGCGTCGGGGCTTCCCACTGGTCCGTGTCCGCGATCGCGGGGCCGTGGTTATACTCGGTCATCCGCCAGCGCACGGTGCCGTCGGGCTGATCAGCTCCGGTCAGACGCGCCCAGTGAGCGTTGAACATGGAGGTCATCGCCCCGAAGTCATGATTGCCTTGCGCCATGCCGAGCAAAGTCTGCAAGGTCTGGGAAATCCATGCCCCATGTGAGAAGACGAACAGCGTGGTGTCCGGGCCGGCGCGATGCGACCAGTCGTCAATCGCTTCGACGCCACGCTCCCCGACCGCGCCTTTCGGCTCAGCGCCATGCTTGAGCTCTCCGCCCGCGAAATGCCGCCATGACTGGTAGTCCCCGGTGAAATCGCGTTCAAGCTCTTCAAGCCGTAGGCCTTCCCACGCACCGAAACTGCGTTCACGCACCCGTGCATCCGGGTGCACGTCAAGCCCGAGCGGATCAGCGAAGGCGTGCGCGGTTTGCACGGCCCGGCCAAGATCTGAGCAGACGACCAGCTGCTTGGGGATATCCGGACGACCATCGACATACAAATCGCGCAAGGTCTGTGCCGTCTGACGGACCTGCCATTCGCCGACTGCATCGAGCGGGATATCCACCTGACCTTGCAAGCGATGCTGCTCGTTGTAGGCGGTACGGCCATGCCGCACGATGATAATCGACCTGACATGCGGGCCGGTCGGCTGGACGCGACGATGCTCAGGACCTTGGTATTCCCCACCCATACCGGGTGTACGATTCACTATGCTCACTGCTCGTCGGCGTCCGCGGACGCGGGTTCGGACGCGCCGGAGGATTCGGGTGCTTCAGGCAGCTGTAGGTCGATGGCCGGGCAATCCTTCCACAGGCTTTCCAGCCGGTAGAAGCGCCGCTCCTCCTTGTGCATCACGTGGATCACGAAATCGCCGAAATCAAGCAGCACCCAGCGGCCTTCCTGCAGGCCTTCACGCGAGCGCGGCTGCAAATGGCCGCCCTTGGTGTACAGGTCCTTTTCGATTTCCTCGGCAACGGCGAGTACCTGCCGTTCGTTGGATGCGGTGACGATCATCATCACGTCGGTGATGGCGATCGGCCCGGTCACGTCGAAGGCGACGATATCTGTGCCCTTCATGCGGTCTGCCGCGGCTGCGGCGATGCGGACGGCGTCGATGGAACTTTGCAATGCGGTCATATCAGCGCTCCCAAGCGGGCTTCCAGCCCTCGATATTGTGTTGTGTGTTCTCGGAGTATACCATCGTATCGTCGGGCACGTCGTGACGGACGACCGACCCGGCGCCGGTGGTGACACCATCGCCGACCTCGACCGGCGCGACGAACATGTTGCCGGCACCCACATGGACGTTGGAGCCGATCTTCGTGCGGTTCTTGTGCACCCCATCGTAATTGGCGGTAATCGTGCCGCCGCCGATGTTGGTGTGCTCGCCCAGCTCGGCGTCGCCGATGTAGCTCAGATGCGGGACCTTGGTGCCGTTGCCGATATGGGCGTTCTTCATTTCGACGAACGCGCCGGCCTTGGTTTCCTCGCCTAGCTCATTGCCCGGACGCATGTAGGTCCACGGGCCGATATTCGCCGCCCGCCCGACATGCGATTCCTGAACACGGGAACGTTCCACATGCGCTTCGGCGTCGATTCGCGCGTCGATGAGCGTGGTGTACGGGCCGACGACCGCGCCTTCGCCGATGGTGGTCGTTCCTTGCAGGAAGCTGCCTGGAAGAATCTGCGCGTCCCGTTCAATGCGCACGTCGTCATCAATCCAGGTGGTGGACGGATCAAGGATGGTCACGCCCTGACGCATCCAGTATTCACAGACGCGACGGTTGTGAGCGGCGGCGAGCGCGGCCAGCTGTGCGCGGTCGTTGACGCCTTCGACGCTCAAGGGGTCGGGAGCGGCCCACGCTCCCACCCGTCCTGTGTGGCGAGCGGTTTCGAGGGCATCAGTCAGATAGAATTCACCTTGCGCGTTCTGGGAGTCAAGTCCGGCTATCGCGGCGGCGAGGACTTTCGCGTCGAACACGTACACGGAGGTGTTGACCTCGCGGACGGCCAGTTCGCTGCTGTTGGCGTCCTTCTGTTCGACGATGCGCAGCACGCTGCCGTCGCTGTCGCGGATGATGCGGCCGTACCCGGTCGGGTCGTCGAGCACGGTGGTCAGTACGGTCGCGTCGTTGCCGCTTGTGCGATGGTAGTCAAGCAATCCGGACAAGGTCTTGGTATCGAGCAGCGGCATGTCTGAGGCCGCGATGAGCACGGTGCCGTCGGCCTTGCCTTCGGCGGCAAGCTGGTTCATCGCACACTGGACTGCACGACCGGTGCCGGGCAGATCGTCCTGGTTGACGATTTCGACGGATTCGTTGTAGGAGCGTGCCGCCTCGGCGACGCGATCGGCCTGGTAGTGGACGACAACGGCGAGGGTTTCCGGATCAAGACCTGCGACGGACGCCATGACCCGCTCAAGGAAGGTCTTGCCCGCGAGCATGTGCAGCACCTTCGGCGTGGCGGAACGCATCCGGGTGCCTTCCCCTGCGGCAAGAATGATTGCGGCTGACAATGTCATACGATGAAATCTCCAATTCTTCGTAACGGCGCTGCGCCGGACGGCCATGCGTGAGGCGTCTGACGGCGGCACGCCATGCTTCGAGGATTGTAACCGTCGGGGGCGGACATGGGGGCGTCAGCACAAGTTGTCATCCATGCCTGACTGATGCAGTGCCAAATGCGGAAGCGGCTTTGGTTCCACTTCTGCCGATGCCTAAGGACAAGTCAGCGTCGGATGCCCACGTTGGCAGATACCCCGAAACTGTCTACGCTGGCAGTCCTCTCAGCGTAGACAGTTTGTAGGGAGTGTGGGAAGGGTGGTGGTGAAAGCAAAACACACGAGACCGCTGGGCCTCGTGCGTTTGTGATGCCGTTGCCGGACCCGGACTCGCGGGCCCGGCCGGCGTGGGTTCCGTGTTTCGTGCGCGGAACCGTTTCGGGTTCCCCCACCTGGACTCGAACCAAGACAAAGGGTTCCAAAGACCCGTGTGCTGCCATTACACCATGGGGGATCGGCGGTTTTCACCGCCAAGTTGCTATTATGCCATACTCTGGCGTTTCGTCAATCCGTCCGCGCGTCTTTCAGCGCCGCCGGACCGACAAACCGCAGAATTCAAGCGAACAGGAAGCCCTGCCCGTGATGCACCGGATAGGTGTCAAAGAGCTCTGCGACCGAGCCGTCCTCGAACACTGCCTTGATAGCGCTGGCGAGCAGCGGCGCGATGGACAGGACCGTCAGGCCGTCCCAGCGCTTCTCCTCCGGAATCGGCACGGTATCGGTGAGCACGACCTCGCGCGCACCGCAGTTCTTGAGCCGTTCGACCGCAGGACCGGACAGCACGCCGTGGGTGGCGACAACGGTCACGGACTTGGCGCCTGCGTCACGCAGCACATGGCATGCACCGGCGATGGTGCCTGCGGTGTCGATCAGATCGTCGACGAGCACGCAATCCTTGCCTTCGACTTCACCGACCACACGGTTGGAGACGACCTGGTTGGGCCGGGTGATGTCGCGGGTCTTGTGGATGAAGGCGAGCGGGCCGCCGCCGAGGCGTTGCGCCCACTGTTCCGCCACACGGATGCGGCCTGCGTCCGGGGAGACCACGGCGACGTTGTCAAGCTGGTTGGCGAAACGGTCACGAATGTAATCGACCAGGACCGGCATGGCGATCAGATGATCCACCGGACCGTCGAAGAAGCCCTGGGACTGGGCCGCATGCAGGTCGATACTCATGATGCGGTCGGCGCCGGCGGTCTTGAGCAGATCGAACATGAGACGGCAGGAGATGGGCTCGCGGCCGCGATGCTTTTTGTCCTGGCGCGAGTAGCCCAGCAGCGGGCACACCGCGGTGATGGAGCGGGCGGATGCGCGCTTGAGCGCGTCGATCATGATGAGCTGCTCCATGATGGACTTGTTCACGGGGTTGCAGTGGCTCTGCAGCACAAACACGTCGGCGCCACGAACCGATTCGGTGTAGCGCACATACATCTCGCCGTTCGCGAAATCGTATGCCGTGGTTTCCAGCACGTCGATGCCAAGTTGCTTGGCAACATCCTGCGCCAGCCTGGGGTGCGCCCGGCCGGTGACGAGAATGAGGTTTTTATCAGGCTTTCCTTCGAGGATTGCGCTCACCGTGTCTCCAAACGTTGTTCGCTGAAGTGGACGTATTTCATAGTAGCCATCCGCATTGACCGGCTCAGGCGGACATGTGCATGTCCTTGGCGCCGCCGCCGGCAATCCCACGATACAGGCCGTGCTTGCCGATATACTGCACGACGCCGTCAGGCACCAAGTACCACACCGGCTCGCCGTGAGCCGCACGCCGCCGCACGTCGGTTGACGAAATCGCCAATGCCGGAATCTCCAAGGTGTCCACATGACCTTCGCTAAGCAGCTGCGAGGACGGGCTCGTATACCCCGGCCGCGTGACCGCGACGAATTGCGCGAGATCCCACATCTTGTCGGCGTCCTTCCAACGCATAATCTCCGCGACCGCGTCCGCTCCGGTGATGAAGAACAATTCGGCGTCGGGATGCTGTGCGTGGATGTCGCGCAGCGTGTCGATGGTGTAGGTGACCCCGGGACGGTCGATATCGACGCGGGAAACCGTGAACTTTGGGTTCGAGGCGGTGGCTATGACAGTCATGAGGTACCGGTCCTCGGCGTTGGTGACATGCCTGTCCAGTTTGAACACCGGACGTCCGGTCGGCACGAAAATCACCTCGTCGAGGTCGTATACCCATGCGACTTCGGAGGCGGCAACCAAATGCCCGTTGTGGATCGGGTCGAAGGTGCCGCCCATGATGCCGATACGCGGCCGGCTATGCCAATTGCCACGCGCGGACCTGCGTGAGGATGATCCTGGCACGTCAATCTGCGGGCGTTGCAGCAGGTCGGACATACGCCGGCCCGCATCGGACTGGCCGGGCGCCGGCATGCTCGTCCCGGATGCGCTGCCGGTCATGCCTTGTCTCCGTGGTGTTCGCCGTGATGGCCCGCATGTTGCTGACCGGCCTGTTCAGGTTGCCCGGAACGATTGGCATGCTCGGCATGCTCGGCGATCTGGCGCTGCTGCTTGTCGGCGTCCTCGGTCTGTTCCTCGATTTGTTCGGCGGTCGGATCGGGCTCCTTGGGATCGATCTTGCCCATATCCTCGTCCCATTCCTGCTGGACGACCCGCCGGATCTCCGCGAAGGTGGGCAACAGGAAATCAGGCTGATACAGGCGCCGGATCTCCGCCACCCGTTCGGTGATGCGGATCAGCGTATCCGTCATCCCGTCGATATCGCCATCGCGCTCCATGGCGGCGTACTTGCGGATGTGGTCTTCCATAACGCGCATATGCTCGGCGACCTGCGCCTGCTGTTGCTCGTCGAGGTCGACCACGTCAGGCGCATCATTCTCCGGCCACCCGATGAGCACCGCATCCGCGTATTCCAACGACGCCCGCTGGGCGGCGGTGGCGATGTCGTCCTCAATCTGCACGAGGAACACATACCTCACGGTACTCAGCCGTTCCGCCGCAACCCGCAGGGCGAGCTTAGGGTCGTCCAGATCGATGCCGCGGTCTCGCGCCAATGCTTCATTCACTGCCACTTGTGTCACCTTCGTTTCCTTCACGGTTCCTGCGAACCGCCCCTGATGCCGTCATACCGGGATACCGGGATGTATCGCCAACGCCTCTTTCGGTGCGGTGCCGCGAATTACCGGCGTACCTGCCCGGTGCCGTAGCCGATCCACTTGGTGGTGGTCATCTCCTGCAAGCCCATCGGGCCGCGCGCGTGCATCTTCTGCGTAGAAATGCCAAGTTCGGCGCCGAAACCGAAGACGCCACCGTCGGTGAACCTCGTGGAGGCGTTGACCATGACCACGGCGGAATCCACGAGCCGGGTGAACCGCTCGATTGCGGAATAGTCCTCGGCAATAATCGATTCGGTGTGCCCTGTCGAATGCATGTTGATATGCCCGATCGCCTCGTCCAGCGAATCGACGACCTTGACACCCATTTTCAGCGCGAGATATTCGGTGTCCCAATCCTGTTCGTCCGCCTGTTCGAGGTCGATGCCCTCGATGCCGGCGGCGTCGATGATGCCATAGGCTCGCTCGTCGGCGCGCAGCACCACATTCGCCTCGGCGAGCGCCTGCGCGGCAAGAGGCAGGAACGCTTCGGCGACATCGCGGTGCACGAGCAGCTTCTCCGCCGCATTGCAGACCCCGACACGCTGGGTTTTCGCGTTAAGGATGATAGGAATGGCCTTGTTGAGGTCGCCGGAACGGTCAACGTAGATGTGGACGTTGCCGGCGCCAGTTTCAATGACCGGGACTTTGGAGTTGCGTACCACGGCCTGGATGAGGCCGGCCCCGCCACGCGGGATGAGCACGTCGATATGGCCGCGCGCCTCCATCATCGCGGTAGCGCCTTGGCGGCCGTAGGCGTCGACCGTGGCAACAAGCGCCTGGTCGAACCCGTGTTCGGCGATGGTCTCGCGGATGACACGCGATGTGGCCGCATTGGTGCGTTCGGCTGCATGGCCACCGCGCAGGATGGCGGCGTTGCCCGATTTGAGGCACAGCGAGGCGACATCGACCGTCACATTGGGCCGGGCCTCGTAAATCATGCCGATGACGCCGATGGGCACGCGTACCTGGTTGAGGCGCAGCCCGTTGGGCAGGTTGTACCCGCGCACGACTTGCCCGACCGGATCGGGCAGCGTGGCGACATGCCGGACGCCTTGCGCGCTGGCGGCGATGCGGTCCACGTCGAAACGCAGGCGGTCGAGTTTTCCTTCATCCATGCCGGATTCGAAGGCTTCCTGCATGTCCTGCGCGTTGGCGGCGGCGATGTCGTCGGCATGCGCGTCGAGGGCGTCGGCGATGGCGAGCAGCAGCTCGTTCTTCGCTTCCGTGTCGGCTTGTTCGAGCGTACGCTGGGCCCGGGCGGCGGCGTCGGCCATCATGCATACGGCGCTGAAGACCTGCGCGTCGACGCGCCCGGCCTGCCCGCTGTCTTCTTGGTTCGTCATAGCCAAAACAGTAGCGCACACCGCGGGCATCGTGCTGATTTCGCTCACACGGCGGGTCAATTATTCCAAAGGATGACGGCGGCGGGCCGACACGGCGTCCTTAACGGTGCCGACGACGGTGTCCATATCGGGGAACGGCGACGCCGACATGCCCATGGTTCCCGGTAGAATACCGCCCATAAGATCCACTTAACTTTGCAAGGATGATTCGTGATCACGTTCCATAGCACCCGCAGCACCACCGATTCACTCACTTCCAAGCAGGCCATCCGCAAGGGCATCGCCGACGACGGCGGCCTGTTCGTCACCGACGCGCTCGGCGACACGCAGATCGACGTCGCGTCCCTTGCCGGCAAGTCCTACCAGCAGATCGCCCAGGAGGTGCTGGGCGCGCTGCTGCCGGATTTCACCGATGACGAGCTGGCGCAATGTGTGCGCGACGCCTACGGCGAACAATGGTCGGATCCGGCGATCACACCGCTCAAGCCCTTGGGCGACGATTACATCCTCGAACTGTTCAACGGCCCGACGTCCGCGTTCAAGGACGTCGCTCTGCAGATTCTTCCCCGTTTTATGGCGCATACCGCCCCGACCGGCGATCCGAACGAGAAAATCATGATCCTCACGGCCACCTCGGGCGACACGGGCAAGGCCGCGCTGGCCGGGTTCGCCGACGTGCCGGGCACGGGCATCACCGTGTTCTACCCGGAAGGCAAGGTCAGCCAGGTCCAGCAGCTGCAGATGACCACGCAGGCGGGCGCGAACGTGAACGTGTGCGCGGTGCGCGGCAATTTCGACGACGCACAGAGTGCCGTCAAGCGTATCTTCGGCGACCATGAGCTCGCCAAGCGTATCGACGATCGGGCGAATGTCGTGCTCTCGTCGGCCAACTCCATCAACGTGGGCCGTCTGGTGCCGCAGGTCGTCTACTATTTCTCCGCGTACGCGCAGTTGCTCGAACGTCAGGTCATCAACGCGGGCGACGAAGTCGAGTTCTGCGTGCCGACCGGCAACTTCGGTGACATCCTCGCCGGCTATTACGCGAAGATGCTCGGTCTGCCGGTCAAGCACCTGGTGGTCGCCAGCGACAAGAACAACGTGCTGTTCGATTTCCTGACCTCCGGCACTTACAACCGCAAGCGCCCGTTCTTCCAGACGATCAGCCCGTCGATGGACATCCTGATCTCCTCGAACCTCGAACGCATGCTGTATTACATGTCAGACAAGGACACACGCCTCATCCAGATGCTCATGAACGACCTGAACCAGTGGGGTGCCTACGAAGTGCCGGCCGAGCTGCTGGCGAAGATCCGGCAGCTGTTCGGTTGCGGCTGGGCCGACGAGGACCAGGTGCGCGAGATGATCGCCGACTGCTGGCGGAAGAACCATTACGTGATCGACCCGCATACGGCCTGCGGCTATTACGTGATGCAGCAGATGCCACGCGACCCGCTCACCCCGCGCGTGCTGCTGAGCACGGCGAGCCCGTACAAGTTCCCGCGCGTGGTCAACGAGGCACTGGACTGGGATGCGTCCGGCTCCGACTTCGATTGCATGGACGTGCTCGCCGAGCACAGCGGGACCACCGCCCCGAAGGCGTTGCGCGGTCTGGAGCATGCGGATGTCCGATTCACGGATGTCGTGGACATCGACGGCATGCCCGCCTACGTGGAGCAGGCGGCGGACCGGCTGTAACGCAGTCACGATACCAACGACGGCCCGGGCGTTTTTCGTCCCGGGCCGTTGTTTTTCTTGGCGAGAATGGGATATAGGCGCATCGTCGCGCCGGCTCCGCGGGATATCCAAATCGAAGATATTGTTTTGGACTTCATGATGGTAGTCAGACGCGCATTGTCTCGTGTTGATGCGGGAGATTGTCTCGGCATCAGCAAAGGGCGATGAAGTCCCCGATTAGCGTGGGAGTTTATCGCAATTCTGCGGATTCGCGGGCGTTCTCCCGATGCCGGCTGTTAGGGTGGTTTTTCTGAACCGCGGATTTTCAACGTTCCTGTTGGGAGATTATCCGCAGGATGATGTTTCCTCATAAACTCCCGCTCCCCGTGTGGGAGTTTATGCGAGGTTCAAGCAAATCCGCCAGTTCTCCCGGTTACATCCGGTTGTTGGCTATGATTCACCCGACAGACTGTGAAACACCCGACGGTTACGCCGGCATGGCTTATGCCCTTCCCTTGCGGCCTTCAACTATGCGTATGAACATATCGACGGTCGCGGAATCGTGGTAATCGAAAGGACTGGTTTTGTTGCTGGGAGCCGTGCGGTATCGCAGCAATCTGATCGATGTGGACGACAATGACGGTTCGACCGCCGACGCCGCGACCTCACCGGCCGGGGCATGTGAGTCGATCTGTCCGGTCTCCCCGCACTCTCCTACGGACGAAGCAGCGGAAGACCGTGAGAATCCACGTGACTAGCCGAGGCGCTGCTGTTCGATGTCGGCGTAGATTTCGGCGAGCATCTGTTCGAGTTCCTGCATGGAGATATCCGCACGCTGGGCGGCGGCGCATGCTTCCTCCAAGTTTTCCCGTGTTTTGGTCAGCAGGCGACGGCGCAGCACTTCACCGCTGCGCAACGCCACGAACGTGCCTCTGCCCTGCTCGTTGCGCACGATGCCCTCGCTGGCGAGTTCATCATAGGTGCGAGCGACGGTGAGGACGGACACCCCGAGTTCGGCGGCTAACCTGCGCAGCGACGGCAGGGCCTGTCCTTCGGTGAGCTCGCCTGAATACACCGCCGACCTGATCTGGGTTTTCAGCTGCTCGTATTTCGGCTTGTCTGAATCATCGGATACCGAGAATTTCATGCCGTTCCCTATCATGCGTGTCGTCGGCTTGCGGTGGTGTGCGTATGCGCACACGCAATCGGTGATGTACACACCGCCACAAACTGTTCTACTGTTCTGATAATCAGTATATCACTCAGCAGATGATTCTGAACCCCGGAAGTCGGGTATGCACGGGCTTCACGCCTACAGACGCACTGGAGCGTCATTGAAATCGAACATGATGCCGTCAGCTTCATCGCAGATGGTCGGCCAGTCCGCATCGGATGAGTCATCATGCATCGCCCATGCCCGCATGCCGGCAGCCTTCGCGGAGCGGATACCGATCAGAATATCCTCGAACACCGTGCAGTCCTGCGGAGCGACGCCCAAAAGCTGCGCCGCCTTAAGATACACATCCGGCTCCTCCTTGCCGGTGTCACCGACCTCATCGACGCTGCACACAACATCGAAATACTCGTCCAGCCCGGTGTGTCTCATTGCGGCGACGCGCATGCTTGGCAACAGCGTCGTGGCAACCGCGAGTTTGGCCCCGCTTTGTCGCAGATACGCGAGATATTGCAAGGCGTGGGGTTTGGCCTCGACGATGGTCGCATACGCGTGCGTAGCCATTTCGGTCCACTCGTTCATCAGATCTTCCGGCGTGTCGTCCAAGTCGAACCGTTTGATCGTATATTCGGCGATCTGCCGAAACTGCATCGAGGACACAGTCGTCATGTAGTCGTCTGGCACCTCAATGCCGCGTTTGCCGAGGAAATCAATATCAACCTGATCCCACACACCCATGGAATCAAGCAACGTCCCGTCGAGGTCGAAAATTGCCGCCTTGCCGCTGTTGGCACCCATTTGAGGCTCCTTTCGTCAATCCCGCCGCCGCATTACGGCGGGACATACCGTTATTGCTACTCTACACTCGCCGCGAGCAATTCCCGGGCATGGTCGAGTGAAGTTCCCGATTCGCTGCCGGAAAGCATGCGTGCAATCTCCCGTACGCGGTCTTCCCCGTCCACGCGGGTCACAGTGGTGGTGACCCCGACAGCGCCCGGCTCGTCAGGGGTGTCCGGGGCTGTCGGGCCTTTGCTCACCACGTACTGCTCCTGCGCCCACGAGGCGACCTGCGCCAGATGCGTGACAACGAGGACCTGCGAGGATCGCGCGAGTTTGGCAAGCCTACGCCCGAGTTCCGCCGCGGCCTTGCCGCCGACGCCCGCATCAACCTCGTCGAAGATGAAGGTCATATCGGCCGCTTCGCCACGCCGCTCCGCAATCGTGAGCTCGAGGGCGAGCATCAGACGGCTCAGTTCACCGCCTGATGCGCTTGAACCCATCGGCAGCGGTTCGGAACCGGGGAACGGGGTGAACGCGAACATGATGTCGTCCATACCGTGAGCGTCGAGCACCCGGGCAACATCGGCACTGGCACCAGCATCCGGACCAGATTCTGTGGCACGCGGAACGACCCGGACCTCAAGCCGGGACCCGCCCATCGCCAGTTCAGCGAGCTCGGCGGTAACGCGCTCACCCAGCTCGCCTGCGGCTTTCACCCTGGCGGCGCTTAGCTCGCGCGCAGCGTCCAAGGCCTTGGCGGCCAGATGATCCCGGTCGGCACGCAGTTGTTCAAGTTTTTCCGGGCTGGCATCGAGATCCTCCACCTCGAACGCGGCCTTGTCTCGCCATGCGATCACGTCGGCGAGCCCAGGCCCCCAGCGCCGTGTCAACTCCCCCAAATCATGGATACGCGTGTTGATGGCGTCAAGATCGCCTTCATCATCATCGTCATCGGTCTGGCGTGACAAGGTGAACACCACGTCCGACAGATCGGCTTCAATCGAATCAAGCCGCTGAGCGAGCTTCTCGTAGGTATCGTCGCCGTCGACGCGGATGGCACGCAGGCTCTGCGCAGCATGCCTAACCAGATCGGTTGCCCCATTCGAATCGCCGTCCGAGTCCAGTTGCGAAGCATCCAATGCGGCGACCGCCCCGTTGATACCCTGTTGAATGGATGCGGCATTCTCGATGCGCGAACGCTTGGCCTTAAGGTCCTCGTCCTCCCCCGGTTGGGGGTCCACCTGGTTAATCCGTTCGATGGATTCGCGCAGATAATCGGCACGCTGCCGGACATCCGCCTGCTGGTGCTCGAGCGCATCCAACCGGTCGTCCATCGCCTTGAGCTCGTTCCACGCCTTGCCGTAAGCCTCCAACAGCGCAGCATCACCAGCGTAGGCGTCAAGCACCTCACGCTGACGGGAGGCAGAAGCGATACGCAGTTGGTCCGCCTGCCCGTGGATGGTCACCAGATGCTCCGACACATGCTGCAGCACAGAACGCGGCACGGTATGCCCCGAAAGCACCGAACGCGACCTGCCAGCCACCGGCACCGTGCGCGACAGGTACAATTCGCCTTCATCCGCGGCGGCATCGACGCCCGCGTTTTTGGCCTGAATGACGGCCGGATTGTCCTCAGCGACCACGAATACGCCTTGTGCCCACGCTTCCTGGGCTCCCGGGCCGACACGCCTCGACTGGGCGGGACCACCGGAAATCAGGCGGATCGCGCTCAGCAGCATGGATTTGCCGGCACCCGTCTCACCGGTGATGGCGGTCATACCCCTCGCAGGTGCGATGCGCGCGTGGTGAATCGGCCCCAGATCGCGTATCTCAAGTTCCTCAAGCATCAGCGGGCATCCTCCCCTGCCGTGTCTTCTCCGGTCGTATGGTGCGTCTGCCGGGTGCGGCTATGCTCACGCCAGCCAACCACTGGAAGGTCAAATTTCGTGACCAACCGTTGGGTGAATGGCACGCCGGACAACCGTGCGAGCCTCAAACGGCTCTTCGATTCGCGCACCTCGACGCGCGTGCCTTTGGGCAATGCCCGCTGACGACGCCCATCACAGCAAATCCAGCCATCCGACGTCGAATTGTCAAGAATGGTCATGGTGAACGACGAGCCGGCCCCGATGATCAAAGGCCTTGCAAACAAGGCGTGCGCGGCGAGCGGAACCAGCTGCAAGGCCTCGACGTTCGGCCAGATGATCGGCCCGCCGGCGGAGAATGCGTAGGCCGTGGAACCGGTCGGCGTGGAGACGATGACGCCATCGCAGCCGAACGAGCTCATCTCCACGTCATCGACGCGGATGGACAGCTCAACCATTTTGCCCCGGTCGGAACGTTCAAGCGTGATATCGTTCAGCGCCCAATCGCTCAGCGGCCTGTCCGCCCCCGGAAGCCACACATCGACATGCGCGATCATGCGTTCGTCGATGGAATAGTCATGGGCGGCGACACGCTGAATCGCGTCGCTCATCTGGAAGCTTTCGAATTCCGCGAGGAAGCCGACATGTCCGAGGTTCACGCCGAGAATCGGCACTTTCGTGCAATGTACGAGTTCCGCGGCGCGCAGGATGGTCCCGTCTCCGCCGAGGACGACGACGATTTCGGTATCGTCGTCGATCTGAGCGGTCGGTTCCGCGAATCCTGGGGCTTCGACATTGTCGATGATCGAAACCTCGAACCCAGCGCCACGCAATTGGTCCACCGCCTCGGAAACCACAGTGCCGCTTTGACGCAACCTGGTATGCGTCACGACAACAGCACGCCGCTGCAAAGCCATACGCCGCCCTTTCAACCTCGAACACGGGTCCGCCACCGGTGGGCGCGCCCGTCCTACTGCTCCATCCTAGCTGAACTTCATCTAGAATAGCGGCTGAGCCCATGTATCGGCACGCGTAAGGAGCGCAGAAAATGTCGAACCTCGTCCTCGACGAGTCTTCCATGAACCGCGAAGCCTCGCGCGGCTACAGCTGGTGGTTCTCCGGCGACGCGTTCGAACGTCAGGCTGCGCAGGACCGCCGTCCGCCGCGCCGCAACCTCTCGGTGAAACTGTGGTCACACCCCGGTCGGCTGACCATCCTGTACTTCTTCGCGCTGATTGCGCTGGCCACGGTTCTGCTGGAACTGCCCATCAGCGCCCATAACCGCATGGTGACTGATCCTGTGGTCGCGTTCTTCACCGCGGTTTCAGCCGCTTCGACATACGGCATCCAAGTGGTCAACACCACCACCCACTGGTCGCTGTTCGGGCAGGCGGTCATTCTGCTGGTGGTCCAGTTCGGAGGCCTCGGTGTCATGACCTTCGCGTCCCTGATTGCTTTGGCGGTCAACAAGCATATCAAGGCATCGCAGCGCATGCTCACCGCCACGGAACTCGGCGCGACCAAGCTGAGCGAGACAAAGGGCGTACTCAACGCGGTCCTCGTGACCACCCTGCTCATCGAGGTCATCACCTTCCTTGCCTTGTTCCCCGGACTGTTGCACGTCAATCACGGCGATGTGCGGCACGCCTTGTGGGAAGCGCTGTTCTTCGCGGTGATCTCATACAACAACGCAGGTTTTACGCCCGATGGCGCGGGTTTGCATGTCAACAGCTGGGGGTGTCGGTCTTCCGGTGCTGCTCAGCGCGTTCTGCGGCACGCTCGGCTTCCCGGTGCTGCTCAACCTCATGCGCGCCACGCGCAAACACACGCCGCCGAAACGCTGGACTCTGCACACCAAAATCACGCTGATCGGTACCTTCTGCATGGTGGCGGTCTCGCTGCTATGGTTCCGGTGCGTCGAGTGGAACAACCACATCCTGTTCTCGCACGCCGACCTGCAAACGCGGCTGCGATACACGCTCACCGCGGCGGTCATGCCGCGCACCTCCGGGTTCGACCCCTCGTGGGTGCCGGATGTGAGCGATCCGACGAAAGTATTCATGAGCGCGTTCATGTTCATCGGCGGCGGCAGCACCTCCACCGCCGGCGGCATCCGTGTGACGACCTTCGCCGTGGTATTGCTCGTATGCCGGGCGGCGTTCCGCGGCAAGCGCGATGTCACAGTTTTCCACAAGCGCATCAACGAGCGCACAACGATGACCGCGGTGAGCATCATGACCACATGTCTAATACTGGTGTTCACGGTGTCGCTGGCATTGATGGCGGTGTCCGGCTGCTCGTTGAGCAACGCTCTGTTCGACACCTGCTCGGCCTTCGGACTGGGCGGATACACGGTCGGCGTCGCCGACCAGAGCGACCCGGCGGCGTTACTGTTGCTCACCATGACGATGATCATCGGGAGGATCGGGCCGATGACCATCGCGTATGCGATCAACCGGCCGTCCGAGGCTCAGGTGGTGCGCTTCCCCGAAGAGCCGATTATCGTGGGCTGAATACCCGTGCGGGTATACTGTCGGGCAATGTGGCGCAGCCGTGGAAGGCGACGGCTGGCGAGTGAAAGCGTCGGATATGTCGGCGCATCAGGAAGTGCCGTATGCGCCGGATGTGTCGGAAAGGGATGGATTGATGGCAGACAATAATCGAAGCGTTCTGGTGGTTGGGCTCGGCCGATTCGGCAGTTCGGTGGCTTCCACGCTTGACGAGCTTGGTCAGGACGTGCTGGCGGTGGACAAGGATCCCGTGCTGGTCAACCGTTGATCGTCAACCATTCCGACGGTCCAGGCGGATATGACAGATGTGCTTGCGGTCGAACAGATTGATGCGGGTACATTCGGCACCGCGGTTGTCGCCATCGGCGACAGCGTCGAGGCTTCCGTCATCGCCACCGGCAATCTACTGGACGCCGGAATAACGGATCTGTGGGCGAAATCCGTATCCAAGGAGCATGCGCGTATCCTGCAACGCATCGGCGCACGCCATGTCATCAACGCGGAAATGGACGCGGGCAAACGCGTCGGACATCTGGTGTCCGGGGATTATCTGGATTACATCGAGCTTGAAGGACCTCATACGGTGGTGAAGATCCACACGCCTGCGCAGGTCGTCGGATATTCGGTCGACGACGCCCGCATCCATTCGCGCTACGGGGTTACGGTCGTCGCTGTCCAGTCCCCCGGCCAGGAACTCCAGTACGGTTCGAAAGATATCGTCATGCACCGCAATGACGAACTGGTCATTATGGGCAAGCAGGACCAGATTGACCATTTCATGCGCGGTTGAGCGCGGACGTCACCGTCGTTCGCGGCAACTGCGGATTTGCCACCGTTCCCTGTGATTCGCTATACTCGTAGCTCATCATGTGACGTTCGGCCAGGGACGGCCTAAGTCACTGGGCACTGCCAGCGCCGGTGGGGATACCGGGACGCCGGCGACCTCACAGAAGGGCGAAGATGACCACAGAGAGACGGCAACACATACAACGGCCCGCGATTGGGGACGACACCACAGAACATTCCGCACACGGGCAGCACGGGCAGGGTCCAGAACACGAATATGACCCGCTGTACACGACGATTATCCATACGGTCAGGCGCGACGAGCCGCTCGTCATCCGGCAGGCAAGGGTACTTGGACGGCTGCATGCGCCGCAAATCGACGGCGGCACTCTGATTTGCGAGAACGCGCGCATTGTATGCGATGGCAATCTGCATGTCTCGAAAATCAGCGGATACGGCACCATTGTCGTACAAGGCGAGGCAGCCTGCTGCGAACTCAACTTCGTCGGCGACATCCGGTGCGCGGGACAAGTCACATGCTGCGGCGAAGCGAAAATGGCCGGCATGCTACAAGCAGGAGGCGGGCTGCTCGCATCCGCCTTGGCCATGACCGGGGTGATGAACGCCCCGCATCTTGTGGCGAACAACTCAGTTCTGATTGACACACTGGGCGACGGGCTGTGGGCGCATCGGACGCTGCGCTGCCGTGACCCGCACAGCACGATTCGTAGAATCGAAGCGCACCAAGTCGAAGCCCGCAGATTGCACTGCGACCAGATCAGTGCCGAGTGCATCATGCTCGAAGACACCAGCGATGTACGTACGGTACCGCTCGAAGCCCATCTGTCAGTCGATGAAGGTTCTCGCATCCGTTTCTTCGAACGCCGCGACGGGCAGCTGCTCCCCGCAGGGCGGGCGATGTCCAGCGTCACGACACCGGTTCACTGCGCGGCACGAACTTGCCCGGTGCGCAGATAAAGCAGATATTCCACGTTGCCGAAGGTCCCTTCAATCGGTGAGACCGCCGTGCCACACACGGTCATCGCGTGGTTCTGGGCGCATTCGCTGACACGCAGCAGGGCTTGTTCTCGCAGCTGCGGATTGTCGACGACGCCGTTTTTGCTGAGATTGCCGCGCCCCACTTCGAATTGTGGTTTGACCAGGAGCACGACATGCGTGCCCGGCCGGGAAATCCTTGCGATCACGGGAATCACATAGGTCAGGGAGATGAACGACACGTCGGAGACGATCATGTCAGGGCTCCAAGGCAGGTCGTCGCCCGTCACATCACGGATATTGACGCCGCTCATGTCCGTGACGCGCGGGTCGGCCTCGATCCGCTGATCGAGCTGCCCGTGTCCGACATCGAGAGCGATGACCCGGGCGGCGCCGCGTCGCAGCAGCACTTGGGTGAATCCCCCGGTCGAAGCGCCGATATCCAGGCAGGACATGCCGACCGGCTCGGGAAGGCCGTGATCTTTGAAAACTTCGAATGCGCCGACCAGTTTGTAGGCGCCGCGTGACACGTAGTCGTCTCCGCGGTCAACGTCGATGGCGTCGTTCGGCCTGACCGCGAACGACGGTTTAGTCTGAACCTTGCCGTTAACCGTGACGTGCCCAGCTTTGATCAGTCGGCTCGATTTCGTGCGTGTGGGTGCCAAACCTCGATCGACGATGGCGATATCAAGCCGGACGGGCGCTGCTGATGCGCTCATCGACGTGCCGTCCCCTCATCCAAGGCATGCTGCAAGCCAGTGAGTATACCGCCAAGCGCTTCGATACGTTGCGCGTCATCCATTTGCGGCCACCCACGCAACTGTGGGTACCGTGATTCGAGTGCCGGGGGTATGGTGTCGTCGGCGGTGTCAGAAACGCCGACGACAGAAACACCTGTATTGACAGCGTCAGTCTCGGAAGACTTAGTGTGCGCGACCGGTGCCCCGACGTTGGCCGATGTCAGCCCTTCACCGGGGATTCGTAGGGTGTCCGCGTTCATGCCAGCTCGAACCTCAAGTCTGAGGTGTCAACAGGCAGCGAAGCATCCATGCAGGACCATGCGGCGCACAGGGCGGCACGCAACGCGTTGATATCGTGCGGGCCGTCGATGCGCAATACGCCGCCATCGACGCGTGCGAGGGCGCCGGCGCACCGCCATGAGCCATCCGCCTGCTGCACCGGCTGGGGCATCGGCTCGACCAGTCCTCGCAAATCCGCCGCCACATACGTCGGGCGCAGATGTTCGGGTGCGTGCAGCAGTTGTTGCGGGTCAGTCACCCCCGTCAAAACGGCGAGCGAATCATAGCCGCCCCGGTTGCCGGCCTCGATATCGGTGTCAAGGCGGTCACCGATGGCGAGGCATTGCTCCCGTTCGACGGGTGTAGTGCCGTCATGGGCGGCGAGCAGTCTGGCTTCATCGTACATCGCCGATTCCGGTTTGCCTGCCGATGCGATCGGTTCGACGCCGGTGGCGTTGATTACCGCTTGAATCATCGAGCCGCAGCCGGGGGCGACACCAAGTTCACGCGGAATGGTCAGATCGCGATTCGTCACGAAATATTGTGCACCCCGTTCAACGGCGTACGCGACCTGCGCCATCTCCTCCCAGTTCATCTGCGGGTACCAGCCTTGGATGACCGCGACTGGATGGTCTTCGGCGCGCCGGACGACTTGCAATCCTTGGGTTGCGACCTCCTCAGCCAGATGATCCGCGCCGAGCACCAGCACGGGCGAGCCTGCTGGGACATGGCGTGCGACCATACGCGAAGCGACCACCGACGAGGTGATCACCTGCCATGGTTCGACATCAAGCCCGAAACCGCGCAACTGGTCGGTCACAACGCGCTGGAAACGCGAGGAGTTGTTGGTCGTGTATTCGACGGTCATACCGGCGTCCTGTGCGCGGCGGATGCTGTCCGCCGCGTGTTCCACAGGCAGTTTGCCGCGATATACGACCCCGTCAAGGTCGAGCAGCGCGAGCCGGTATGCTTCGGCGAGCGGCTTGTCGCTGCCGCCAAGCAGCTTGCTCATGCCTCTTCGCCATCCGGGTTTTCAGCGGATTCGTCAGTGGATTCAGGCGCTTCGTCAGCCGCTTCGACGTCGGAATCATCCGCGTCCGATGTGTCCGACGCAGCCTGTGCATCCGGCGCATCGGCGGCATCAGTCGCATCCGCAAAATCCACAGCATCAGAGGACGCGCCCGCTTCGCCTGCATCTGCCTCATCGGATTCATCGGCAGATTCGGCATCGGATGCCTCAGCTTCGGACTGCCCATCATCAGCGGACTGCTCCGCGTCGTGCCCATCGGCGGCATCGGCCTGCGCGGCGTTCGCGTCGGCTTCGTCCTGCGTCTGCTGGGGTTCCTCGTCGGCTTGTACGCCGTCCTCGGTCTCCTCGGCAGGCAACTCAGTCTCGTCATCGTCGTTTTCGGGATCTTCGGGCGCATACTGGGCATCGTCCTCGCTAATACCCAGCTCCTCCATCAGATCTTCCGGCAGATGCTCCAGATCGTAGTCGATGACGATGTCATCGGCGGACTGCTCGTCCTCGTCCTCTTCAGCATACTGGGCTTCAAGGCGGTCAAGCACATCGTCAAGCTTCGCAGCCTCGTCGTCACGTCCGGCCTGTTCGAGGAAATACTGCTCAGCTTGGATGGCACGCATGCGGTAGGCGCCCGGCAGGCCCTGCGAACGCCCAAGCTTATGGGCGATGTCAATGGCCTTGCCCCAAAGCTCCAGATCGCCCAGCGCACCGGCGTACACGAGGAACATCTCGGCTTTCGCTTCGCCGCTCAGTGCACGCGCCTCGTCAGACAACGCGATTTCGATGGCTTTCTTCGGGTGGCCGACGCCGCGCTCGCAATCCGCGATCAGCGGCAGATAATCAAGATAGCCGTTCATACGATAGGCGGTGCGGAACTCGCGCAACGCCAGCTTGTACTTGCCTTGACGGTAGGCAACGAAGGCCAAGGCCTCGCGGGCGAAGTCCACGCGGGACGCCTGATGAGCTGCCCACTGGGCATGTTCCAAAGCGGCTTGCGGATCGTCCTGCTCAAGCGCGTATGCGGCGAGAATATGCAGGCCGACGTTCTCGGCGTGCTCCTTGGACAGGCCGCGCAGACGCTCACGCTCGTCGGAAGAGAGCATGGACCACGTTAGGCCCTTGGGCATCTTCGGTTCGCCCGGGCGACGATCCGTATACGGATTCTGGGACGGGTAGGACACCGTGCTGTCCGAGTTGCGCCGCGGCTTGGACATATACTCCTCGCGCTTGCGCTCACGCCACTGCTGGCGCTCTTCACGGTCGAACTCGCGACGCTCCTCACCACCCTGCTTGGCGGCATCATCATGGCGCTGGTCCCTGCGGTCGTTGCGATCATTGCGGTCGTCGTTGCGCCATGGACGGCGTTCACCTTTGCCGCCGCGATGATCGTCGAACGGCCGGCGATGATCGTCATGACGATAGCGTGGATTGCCACCTTCCCGACGATCCTCACCGTCACGACGTGGACGGTCGTATCCGCCCCTGCGGTCGCCTCGATGGAAGTTCTTGTTGCCGTAGCCGCCGCGCTTGCCGTAATCCTTGCGGTCGCCGCGATATCCGCGGTCGTCGCGACGCTGCCCGTCACGGTCGCGATACTCGCGCGGCTCGCGGGAATCACCGTCACGACGGTCATCACGGCGGTCATCATGATGGAAGTCCTTGCGGTAGCCGTCTTTGTGGAAGCCGCCCTTATGGAAGCCTCCCTTGTGGAAGTCCTTGCGGAAGCCTCCGCGATGCTCACCGTCACGATGCTCCCCGTCGCGGTGGAAATCCTTACGATACCCGTCGCGGGAATATCCGCCACGCCGCTCACCGTCGTTGCGACGTTCGCCGTCGCGGTGTTCGCCGTCCTTGCGGAATCCGCCACGACGCTCGCCGTCACGGTGGAAATCCTTACGATACCCGTCGCGGCGCGGGCCCTTGTGGTACCCTTCACCGTCACGCTCGCCACGCCCGTGGCCGTACGACCGTCCCTTTCCATTGCCGCGAGGCTTGAATCCCTTGCCGCCGCGGGATTCGGGACGACGAGATCCGAATGATTTTCCGTCCCCGCGCTTGCCGTTGCCGTGATGTTCTTCTGCCATACGTCTGCTTTCCGTGTTTCGTATGCACCGGTGTCATGAGGACGCCAATGCTCTGATACTGTGTGTTGTCTGCCGAAATTGTCGTTATCGGTTCTCCGCGGGTGATTGGACTCACCCGTCCCTGTGCGTACCCGGCAGATGCCGGGACGATGTCATTGCGCGCGCCGGACCGCGCCCAGAGCCTTCTTTCCTCGTCTGATCAGCGCGTAGCCGCCCTGGAGGAAATCATCCTCGGCGAGCGGCTGATCCTGGTCTTCGACACGCTGGTTGTTGATGTATACGCCACCGGATTTGATGGTTTTACGGGCTTCGGACACCGACTTGAACAGTCCAGCCTTCACGCCCGCCTCAGCCACACGGTCGCCTGCCGCGACCTGTGCGAAGGTCCGGCCGCCTTCACCGTCGTCGACTTTCAGCCCCTCGATGGCGGCTTCCAGTGTGTCTTCGCCGATGGTCCGCAAATCGCCGCCACGGCCGAACAGTGCGGCCGCCGCGTCAATGGCCTGCCGAGTGGCTTCCTCACCGTGCACATAGCTGGTGACCTCCCATGCAAGCGTCTTCTGCGCTTCGCGGGCGCCAGGATTTGCTTCGACCTCGCCTGCAAGACGTTCGATCTCGTCCTTGGGCAGGAAGGTGAACACCTTGAGCAGTTTCACAACTTGGTCGTCGGGCTGGTTGAACCAGAACTGGTAGAACTTGTACGGGCTCAGCATGGTCGGGTCCAGCCACATGGCGTTGCCTTCGGACTTGCCGAACTTCTTGCCCTGGGAATCCGTGATGATCGGGCTGGTCATCACGTTCACGGAGGTTCCCCGAACCTTGCGGATCAGGTCGAGGCCGGACGTGAGGTTGCCCCACTGGTCGGCACCACCTGTCTCAAGCACCACACCGTATTCGTCGTACAGGTGCAGGAAGTCGTTGCCTTGCAGCACCTGATAGCTGAATTCAGTGAAGGAGATGCCTTCTTCAGAGTTGAGACGACGGGCGACGGTCTCTTTGCTGAGCATGGTGCCGAGCCGGAAGTTCTTGCCGACATCGCGCAGGAAGTCGATAACCGACATGTTGGCGATCCAGTCGTAGTTGTTGACGAAACGCACACCGTTGTCGCCTTCGGTATCAAGGAAACGCGAAATCTGCGTACGTAAACGCTCAACCCACCCAGAGACAATCTCCTTGGGGTTGAGCGTACGCTCGCCGCTTTGCCGCGGGTCGCCGATCAGACCGGTGGCGCCGCCCACCAGAGCATAGGGCTGATGCCCGTCAGCCTGGAGGTGACGCATCACGATGAGCTGCACGAGATTGCCGATGTGGAGTGATGGCGCCGTCGGATCGAAGCCGCAATAGTAAGAAATGGGATTCCCGTTGAGAACAGCCGCAAGCTGTTCCTTGTCGGTGGATTGGTTGATGAGTCCGCGCCACTCCAGCTCCTCCATAGGTGTGGAGAAGCCGGCATCCCTGTAATTCCTTACCTGGGCCATGATGCTCCCTCTGTTGTTGTCATGCAGTGCCGTGTGCTGTACCGGCACGTACCGCGACCCTGCCGCACAGACACACTCAATCTCATCTATTGTGCCAGCTCATGCCGACAGCCGGACATGGCCCGAGCCCGACCGACACGCCTACTGCCGCTCGGGATATTGCAACTGGTCAGGATATCGCGGCTGGTCGTCATCCGGCTGGATACCAGATGGCTGAGCGGTGAACGACTGCGACTGGAACATCTGCGGGGCATCAGGGGCAGATCCGGCATCCTGGGACGGGAGGCCAAACTGCAATGCGGACAACTGCTGGTCCGGGCTCGGCTGCGGGAAGAAGGCCTGCGGCTCGAACGTTTGGGGCTCGAACGCCTGCGGCTCCGGAGATTGCGGGGCGAATGACTGCGATGTAAAGAGTTGCGATTGTGACGATTGCGGGGCGAACGACTGCGGTTCGAGAGGTTGCGACCCGGACGATTGCGACCCAGCCGACTGCGGTTCAAACGGCAACGGCTCGAACGTCTGCGGCTGATAGACGTTCTGCGACTGCTCCCGCATCGGTTCATCGGCCTGCGGCTGAGGCAGGAACTGCTGTTGCCCCGTATACTGTGGCTGTACCGGATATTGCGGCTGGAACGGGCCGAACTGCGTCTGCGACAAATCCGGCGACATCGGCATGCCGACACCGGCACCAGGGACGCTAGTGGCGGGGACATTCACATCTGGAACGCCGGTGGCAGGGACATTGGGGGTGAATGTGGCGTTCGTCGGCATCACCGGCATCGCGACGGACCCCGTCGACATCGGCATGCTGGGCGCGGTCGCCTGCTGCTGCCACGCCAGTCTCGCCATCCGCGCTGCTTGTCTCTTCTGGCGGAACATCTTCCACACATAGGAAATCACTCCGATGACGAAGGCCAGCGCGTAGCAGGCAGGTCTGACCAAATCATGGGAATCTATCGATTTGACACCGTAGCCCATGCTCTGGGAGAACTCCTTTGCCAGGTCCTTGTTCGCGTTGTTGGCCATGGCGAAGAGGATGGAATACCGCTTGACATACACGCCGCCCCAATACCCTTGGTCGGAGAATTCAAGTCCGTTGGGCACACTCTTCAGCCCTGTCGCATCGGATTTCAGATCGTCGTTGAAACGGGACAGTGACTTTTTCGCGTCGATGGGGTCCAGCGCCTCGAGATAGATCACGGCGATTTCGTCATTATTCGGGACGGTGGCCAAACTGCACGAGTTGAAGGTGATTTCACCGGAGCGCAAACGCGATAAATCAGCACTGGAGAAGTCCGCAGCATTCGAGCACGAGTCACCCAAATCCTTGACCGTCATGCCGTGTTCCCGGGCCGCCTTCGAGAAGTCCTCCGGGCTTGTCCCGGTATCGACGCTGCAGCCGCCCAAGGGCAGAATCATGCCGCACAACAATGCGAAGACCAGAATGAACCGTCTGAACATGCAATCCGCGACGGCGCCACGTCTTGTACGCACGGCTGCGGCCCTTGGAACGAATCCTTCTGACGCGGCGGTTTCCTTGTCTCTCGCGGTTACAGAACCACCCATGGTTTCCCCGTTCTCTTACAGGATTCCAAAGTGTGCCCGACTGGTTCCCTTGGAAATTCCTTGCCTCACTGCTCTCCCAGTTTTCACCAAGTTATCATCATGCTTTGACAGATTCGCGTCGAATCGCACACATCATCGTGTTCGATTTTGAATATTCACCGATTGTCGCCGTCAGTCGCATCGCCACCGTTGCGGTCAATCAGGTGTCGAACGGTTTCGATGAGTGAATCGTAGATGCTGGATGTGGTGGAAGTCAGATGCGGGAATGCGCCAATCATACGACGCTGCTGCGCGCTGAGCACACCCGTCGCCGCGTCGCGCAGCCGCGTAAACGTCTCCTGGGAGGATTCCGACCAGGCGCGCATTCGGCGCGTCAACGTGGGTCCGTCCCACACGGGCAGACTCTCCCCCGCCCGCGAGACATATTCCTGAATCATGGCTTTGAGCTTGTCGAGATTCTCCTCAAAACCGGCCATACCGCGGATTGTCACGACAGTATCCGCCACGAGCAGGGCAGCGCAGACAGCGCATACCGCATGCAACACGGCAGGCGGAATCGCCTGGGTCAGCCCCGCGACCACAGGCTGAGCCACCTTGACAATGAGCACACCTGCAGCGCCGAACACCACGGCCCCCAGCAGGCACACCCGCCCTTGGATATTGAACCGGCGACGGCTGTAATCCCACCATCGCGCATGAAACAGTTGCTCCATCGCCCATGATGTCACGTATTCGAGCACGCTGGCGCCACCAGCCGCCGCAAGGAACACGACCACCGGGTTGGCGATGCCACCAAGCAGCAAAACGGCCAGCACCGCTCCCACTCCATATATTGGGCAGAGTGGACCATTGAGGAAGCCTCGGTTCACCCAGCGGCGGCTCGCAGCAGACACCAGTATGGATTCGTATGTCCACCCGGCGATGCTGTAGCCGATGAACCACAGGAACAGCCGTTCGAGTGTGCCGAGCATCATGCACGGGACATCCGGGAGCGCCGGGAATGCCTGGCATATCGTTTGCGGCGCTTGAATCGCGTCGGCGACAAGGTCTCCCGAGTGGCGCTGATCTTATCCGCGAGTGACACGATGTACCCTTCGAGGTATTTCGGCGGAATCGGCGTCAGCGGGAACATATGCCGCGCGATGCTGTCACGTTCGACGCCGCCGAGCTGGAAGTCGCGGGAGGCGTTGAGCAGCGCGGTCTGCCCATGGGTCAAACCATGCAGACGATGCGTACCGTTGTCCCACTCATGCCAGTCGTACAGGAAATAGTCGTGGAGCAGCGCTGAACGTACCAGTGCGCGTTGATCGACCCTGTCCCACAGATGCATCCGGTCCGCCAGCCAGATGCTGAGGCAGGCGACCCGGATGGAATGGGCGAAAGTCGTCACCGACCCATGCTGGTAACTGGTACGCTCGATGCGCATATGCTCATGCGGGATGATTTCCTCGCCCTGACGCTCGACGATGCGCTGGATCTGGATTCGGTCGAGCATATCAGGCCAATGAACCCGGGGCTTTGAAGGCGCTGCCGTCACTGCGCGATGTGGCGAAATGTCCAAGCTCGACGGCGAGGTTCTTCGCGGCGAGAATCTGTTCGCGCACCCGCGCCGGCGAAGTGCCGCCACGGCCGTTACGCGCCGTGACCGACCCCTTGGTGGACAGGACTTCACGCACTTGCGGGGCTTTGTCTGCGGGCAGGAAACCGCTGAACACGCTGATGAAATCGTCATCGGTCAAATCACACAGTTCCTGGCCGCGGCCTTCGGCGAGTTTGACGCACGCGCCGGACAACTCGTGGGCGTGGCGGAACGGCACACCGTTGCGCACCAGCCATTCGGCGATATCCGTGGCGAGCGCGAAACCGCGCGGCGCCTCCTGCTCGAGGCGTTCCTTGTCGAAGACCATGGTGCGCAGCATGCCAGCGAATGCGGGCAGCACGACCTCAAGGGTGTCGACTTGGTCGAACACCGCTTCCTTGTCTTCCTGCAAATCGCGTGCATATGCGGTCGGCAAGCCCTTCAGGGTGGCGAGCAAACCGGTCAGGTCGCCGATCAGCCTGCCGGACTTGCCACGGGTGAGCTCAGCGATGTCCGGGTTCTTTTTCTGCGGCATGATCGACGAGCCGGTCGAATAGGCATCGTCAAGTTTAACGAAGGCGAATTCCTGGGTGTTCCAGATAATGATTTCCTCGCTCAGACGCGACAGGTCGATGCCGGCCATCGCGGCGACGAACGCGAATTCCGCAACCACGTCGCGGCTTGCCGTCCCGTCGATCGAATTTTCGGTGACACGGCTGAAACCAAGTTCGCGTGCCACTGCATCTGGGTCAAGGCCGAGCGTGTTGCCGGCGAGCGCACCGGAGCCGTACGGGCTGGCGTCCGCACGCCGGTCCCAGTCAACCATGCGCTGCACGTCGCGCAGCAGCGGCCATGCGTGTGCCATGAGCTGATGGGCAAGCAGAACGGGCTGGGCGTGCTGCATATGGGTGCGTCCGGGCATAACGGTGTCCCCCGCCTGTTCGGCCTGGCCGATCAGCGCCTGGATGACGTCAAGGACCTGCCCGGCGATGAAGCGGGCATGGCGGCGCAGCCACATACGGATAAGCGCGGCGATTTGGTCGTTGCGCGACCGGCCTGCCCGCAGTTTGCCGCCTAGCTCGTCTCCGGCGATGTCCAGCAGACCTCGTTCGAGCGCGGTCGCCTCGTCCTCGTCTTCCTCGATGGGTGCGAACGACCCGTCATCGACGGAACGTTGCAGCTGGTCGAGCGCGGCTTCCATACGATTGAGCTCGTCCTTGGTGAGCAGTCCAGCACGGCCGAGAGCGCGTGCATGGACGCGCGAACCGGCGATGTCGTCGTCGGCGAGCCGCCAGTCGAACTGGGTCGATTTGCTCAGCCGCGCCAGCTCAGGCGAGGGACCGGATGAGAATCGCCCTCCCCACAGCGCGATTGAATGTTCCGGTGCGTTCGAATGTTCCTGTTCGTTGTTCTGTTCCATGGACGTTGGCGTCTTTCTGTGTTGTCTGGGTTGTCGGATTCGGCGTTGTCGGATGCAGTGTTGCCGGACTCGGTATTCCGCAGGCTTGTTGTGTCTTACCCTACACCGGTGATTCGTCAAACCGGCCGGATATGCCGGGAAGGCCATGGACCGGCGTGCCGGCATGGCCTTCCCAATGCATTCCCCGCACGCAACACCCTGTGCCGCAGGTTGCGCGTGCCGTGGTTGGCGTTACTCGACGGTGTTCTCCGGCACTTCGATGCCGTTGCCGAACTTGACGTCACGAGCGGCGGCAACCTTGCTCGGCAGGCCGTAGATCTCGATGAAGCCGTTGGACGCGTGCTGGTCGAAGCTGTCACCAGAATCGTAGGTGGCGAGGTTGTAGTCGTACAGCGAGCTGTCGGAGCGGCGTCCGGTCACGACCGCGCGGCCGCCGTGCAGGGTCATGCGGATTTCGCCGGACACGTACTTCTGGGTGTCCTCGATGAAGGCGTTGAGCGAATGGACCGCCGGGGAGAACCACTGGGCATCGTAGACGAGCTCCGCCCAGCGCTTGTCGATATCGCGCTTGATGCGGTGCTGCTCACGTTCGAGGCAGCAGTTCTCGAGTTCCTGATGCGCGGTGATGAGCGCGACAGCGCCCGGAGCTTCATACAGTTCGCGAGACTTGATGCCCACGAGACGATCCTCGATCAGGTCGATACGGCCGATGCCCTGCGCGCCGGCGCGACGGTTCATTTCCTCGATGGCCTGCAGCGGGGTGACTTCCTTGCCGTCGATCTTGACGGGGACGCCCTGCTTGAATTCGATGACCACCTCGTCCTCGACCGGCGGGAACGCCGGGTCGTCGGTGTAGGAGTAGCAGTCCTTAGTCGGGGCGTTCCACGGATCTTCGAGGAAGCCGGTCTCGATGGCACGGCCCCACACGTTCTGGTCGATGGAGTACGGGCTCTTCTCGGTCTGGGTAATCGGCAGCTTGTGGTCCTTGGCGAACTGGATTTCGACGTCGCGGGTCAGGGACAGATCACGAATCGGGCTGATGGCCTTGAGCGTCGGGTCGATCGACTGGATGGAGACCTCGAAACGGACCTGGTCGTTGCCCTTGCCGGTGCAGCCATGCGAAATGGTGTCGGCACCGAACTGGTGGGCCGCACGCACCAGATGCTTGGTGATCAGCGGACGGGAGATGGCGGAAACGAGCGGATAGACGCCTTCGTACATGGCGTTCGCCTTGAGGGCGAGCATGCAGTATTCGTCGGCGAACTCCTCACGGGCGTCCACGACATATGCTTCGACCGCGCCGCAGGCGAGTGCACGTTGCTTGATGGTCTCGAGGCTTTCGCCGCCTTGGCCGACGTCGAGGGACACGGCAACGACGTCTTTGCCGGTGCGTTCCTTGAGGTACGGGATTGCCACGGAGGTGTCGAGGCCTCCAGAATACGCCAAGACGATGCGCTTGTTGTCGCTCATGACTGCCCTTTCTGATTGGAGTTCTTGCATGTCGATACTGTAATTATATACAGACCTATGCATAAGTATGCATTAAGCGGTGTTCCGCGTGTCGTTTTTCGGATCGGACCGCGCGCGGACCCGTCTGTGGACAGGATTTGCATACAAACCGCCCACTTGCCGAAACGAGCCGCGATGACCAAACCCGCGCAGAAAAAGGTACGCAGAAAAAGGTACGCCCGGCGGATTGTCATTGTGGTGACAGTCCACCGGGCGTGGCACACAGAATCAGTCAGTGCTCTGCTGGCTGTTGGAGGAGGCGATGCTCAGCAGCCATTTGGCGCGCGCGGCTGCCGATTGGTCGTCCTTGCAGATGATGAGCACGGTGTCATCGCCGGCGATTGTGCCGAGCACATCGTCCAGTGATTGGCGGTCCATGACACTGGCCACATACTGGGCCGCCCCCGAAGGCGTATGTATCACCGCAAGATTGCGCGCCGACGCCACGGAAGTGACCAGTCCGGACAGAATACGCGACATCTGCTGCTGCGCCGATTTCGGAGTCGTCGACTGCCCGTACCCCAACACGTAGGCGACTGTCCCGTTCTCGAGACGTGTTTTGGTCGCGTTGATCTCCTCGAGATCTCGGCTGAGCGTCGCCTGGGTTACGTCTATTCCCTCATCCGACAGCATGTCGGAGAGTTGGGATTGGGACGTGACGATGTGATGCAGCAGCATCTCCTCGATCGCGCTGAGACGAGCCGCCCGTGTCGCAGGCCGTTGCAACGGCGTTTTCTTGTCTTCCATAGCGTCCACGCAGCTTAGGCGAGCAGGCTTTCGTCGCCGCGCAGCTGGCCAGTCAGCCAGGTGAGCAAAGCCTTCTGGGCGTGCAGGCGGTTTTCGGCTTCGTCCCAGACCACGGACTGCGGGCCATCGATCACCGATGCGGTGACCTCCTTGCCGCGGTACGCGGGCAGGCAGTGCTGGAACAGGGCGTCCGGCTTGGCGAGCTTCATCAGTTCGTCGTTGACCTGGTAATCCCAGAACGGCTTGGAACGCTTCTCATACTCGGCTTCTTCGCCCATAGACACCCAGGTGTCCGTGAACACGCAGTCGGCGCCTTCGACTGCCTCGCGCGGATCGGTGGTCACAAGGATGGACCCGCCGTTTTCGGCCGCGATGCGCTTGGCGTCATCCACGATGCTCTGCTCAGGCAGATAGCCGTAAGGCCCGGCGATGCGGACGTTCATACCCGCAGTCGCGCCAGCGAGCAGATAGGAGTTGGCCATATTGTTGGCCGCGTCCCCCAGATAGGCGATGGTCTGCCCGGCAAGCGCATCGACACCGCCGCGGAACTGGGCGATGGTCATGAAGTCGGCGAGCACCTGGCAGGGGTGGAACTGGTCGGTCAGCGCGTTGACGACGGGGACGGTCGCATATTTGGCCATCTCCTCGACGCGTTCCTGCCCGAAGGTGCGCCAGACGATGCCGTAGGCCATACGGGTGAGTACGCGCGCAGTGTCGGCGACCGGCTCGCCTCGGCCCAGCTGGGAGCCGGACTTGTCAATGACCAGCGGATATCCACCGAGTTCCGCCACGCCGATTGAGAAGCTCGAACGGGTGCGGGTGCTGGGCTTGTCGAACAGCACGGCGACACCCTGCGGCCCTTCGAACGGCCGCTTGTAGAAGCGGTTTTCACGGAATTTCAATCCAAGTGCGATGATCTGCTTCTGCTCGTCATGATTGACGTCATCATCGCGAAGCATGTGGCGCAACTGCCCATCCATACGGTGTACTCCATTCTCTTTGGTTCTCTTTGGTCTGTACTGTCTCTCCGGCCCGTCCAACTCGGGCGTCGCCTTTGCACCGGTCGCGAACCGGTTGCACATCGGTCGTAGCGGCTACGAAGGCCGTGACGTCAGTCGTCGGCGAGATCCGCCGGCACGCCGGCCATAATCGATACGGCCTCATTTACATCCTGCGCGGAGACGATCAGCGGGGGTGCGATGCGCAGCGCATTCGGGGCGACGGCGTTGACGATCAGCCCGTGTTCAAGCATCCAGTTCATCGCCGCATGGGCGCACGGGTGTGCCAGCTCGACCGCATCCAGCAGACCGGCGCCGCGCGTTGACTTGAACAGCGGATTGCCGGTGGCCATGATGTCTTCGCGCAGCTGCTTGCCTCGCGCCTGGGCGTTGGCGAGCAGATCATCATGCTCGATTACGCCCAAGGTGGCGAGCGCAGCCGCGGCCCCGAGCGGGTTGCCTGCGAAGGTGGATCCGTGCGATCCGGGAGTGAACAGGTCGGACAACCGCTGCCCGAAGGCGATCATGCCGCCCATCGGGAAGCCTCCCGCCACACCTTTGGCGAAGGTGATGATATCCGGGGTCACGCCACCGGAGAGTTCCTTCTGTTGGAAGGCGAACCAGCTGCCGGTACGTCCGATGCCGGTCTGCACTTCGTCGATGATGAGCAACGCGTGATGCTCGTCGCACAGCTGCCGCGCCTGGCGTACATACTCGGCGCCGACCGGCATGACGCCGGCTTCGCCTTGGATGAGTTCCATGATGACCGCGGCGACCGGGCCTTTGCCTTCAGCTGCGGTTCCTGTCGCGTCGAATGCGGCCTTGAGCGCTTCGACGTCGCCTGGTTCGACGAATTCGACCGCCGGGACGAGCGGTTCGAACGGCTCGCGGATCACGGGCTTCCAGGTGGCGCTCAGCGCGCCCAGAGTGCGCCCGTGGAAACCGTGGACCATGGAGATGATACGCGCGGGTTTTCCGCCCTGTTCAGGCAGGGCACCCGGAAGTGTGCGACCATAGAGCTTGGCAAGCTTGATGGCGGCCTCATTGCCTTCGGCGCCCGAATTGCCGAAATAGACGTGGGACCCTTCAGGGGCTCCGGCGAGCTTGACCAGTTTCGCCGCGAGTTCGATCTGCGGTTCGGTTGCGAAATAGTTGCTGGTGTGGGCGACTTTGTCCGCCTGCTCGCTGACGGCCTTTACCCACGCCGGATGGGCGTAACCGAGCGAGTTAACCGCGATACCTGCGAGGAAATCAAGGTATCCATTGCCGTCGATATCCCAGATGCGCGTGCCCTTGCCGTGATCCATGACGCGCAGCGGAGTGCCGAACACGTTCATGTGCACTTGCGAGTATTTGCCGAGCCACGCTTTGTCTTTGGTCCCGAGTTGCTCGAGCTGTCCGTCAGTCGTCATAGGAACTCCTCATTTCCACACCATCTTCGGGCACGACCATGGTGCCGACGCCTGCGGTGGTGAATATCTCGTTCAGAATCGAATGTGGTTTGCGCCCGTCGATGATGTGCGCCTGGGGTACTCCCCCGTCGATGGCGCGCACGCATGCCTCCATCTTGGGCCGCATGCCGGTTTCCAGATCGGGCAGCATGTCGCGCAGGTTTTCGACGCCGATGCGGCCAATCAGAGAGTTGCGGTCCGGCCAATCCGCGTACAGGCCGTCAACATCGGTGAGAATCACCAGTTTGCGGGCGCCAAGCGCGGAGGCGAGGGCAGCGGCCGCTGAGTCTGCGTTCACGTTGAGCACCTGGGTGGCGTCTTCTTCGTCTGGCGCGACCGAGGACACGACAGGGATGCGACCAGCGGAAATCAGATCCTCAACAGCGGAGGCGTCGACGCTGACCACATCGCCGACGAGCCCGATATCGGTGGGTTTGCCGTCGATGATAGGCTGGCGCTTCATGGCGGAAAACAGGCCGCCGTCCTCGCCTGACAGGCCTACGGCCATCGGACCGTGGGAGTTGATGTAGCCGACCAGTTCGCGGGAGACCTTGCCGGTGAGCACCATACGCACGACGTCCATCGCCTCAGGTGAAGTGACACGTAGACCGCCCTTGAACTCGGATTTGATGCCGAGCGCCTTGAGCATCTTGGAAATCTGTGGGCCGCCGCCGTGGACGACGACGGGATGCATGCCCACTTGACGCAGAAACACCATGTCTTGGGCGAAGCACTGTTTGAGATGTTCGTCGACCATGGCGTTGCCGCCGTATTTGATGACGATCCGCTGCCCGGCGAACTCCTCGAGCCAAGGAAGCGCTTCGATCAGCACTTCAGCTTTCTGGTCCGCCCGCAAATCGGTGTGTACGTCCAGGTGGTATCCCGGACCTTTCAAATCACTCATGCCGTTCTTTCTGTATGTGTAATCGCTTGCGTGTCTGTGACAGGCATAGCCTCGTAAGCGACCTTTGCCGATCAGCTCTCGTAATCGGCGTTGATGTGTACGTATTCATGGGTCAGGTCGTCGGTCCACACGGTCGCTTCGGCCTCGCCGGCGTTGAGGTAGACGTCCACCCCCACTTCGCGCGGGGTCATATCGACCTCGGAGCGATCACGCCCCGTGCCGCCTCCTTGGCAGATGCGCACGCCGTTGACGTCGACATCAACATGCGTTGGGTCGAATGGTGCGACACTAGGCGGAACCGTGCCCAGCGAGCTGAGGATGCGGCCCCAGTTCGGGTCGTTGCCGCTGACCGCGCATTTGAACAGGTTCGATGCAGCGATGGCACGCCCGCAGGCTAGCGCCGCGTCTTCACTGGTTGCCCCGTGGATGCTGATCCGGATGTCGTGGCTGGCGCCTTCACCGTCGCCTACGATCTGGCGGGCGAGGGATGCGCATGCCTGACGGACGAGATCGTTGAATTCGTCAGGGCCCGGCTCCACGCCGGAAGCGCCTGATGCGAGCAGCAGCACGGTGTCGTTAGTGGACATGCAGCCGTCGGTGTCAATGCGGTTGAAGGTCACTGAGGTGCCTGCGGACAACGCGGCCTGCATGGCACCCGGGGTGACGACGGCGTCAGTGGTGATGACACAGAGCATCGTAGCCAGCTGTGGGGCGATCATGCCGGAGCCCTTGACCATGCCGCCGATGCGGTATCCGTTGCCTTCCAACGCCACGGTTTTCGGCTTGGTGTCGGTGGTCATGATTGCGTGCGCGGCGTCGCTTCCGCCCTGTTCGCCGGAATCAAGCCCCGCGTAAGCGCTTTGCACTCCGGACAGGACGCGGTCCAACGGCAGCAGCTCGCCGATCAAGCCGGTCGAACACACCGCGACCTTGCCGTCTTCGACGCCGAGCAGGCCTGCCGCCTCATGCGCGGTGGCTTGGGACTGTTCGAACCCGGGCTGCCCGGTGCAGGCGTTGGCCCCGCCGGAATTGAGCACCACAGCCTTGAGATGGCCGTCGGCCACAGCTTTGCGCGACCACTGTACCGGGGCGGCGCAGAATCGGTTGGAGGTGAATACGCCAGCCGCCGCGTCAAGCGGGCCGTTGTTGACCACGAAGGCAAGATCAAGCTTGCCCGCCTTCGCGGAGATACCGGCGGCGACTCCGGCGGCGGAGAATCCTTGTGCGAACGTTACACTCATGGTGCCACTCCAATCTTGGTCAGACCTTGGTCCTCGGGAAGCCCCAAGGCGATGTTCAGCGATTCGACCGCCTGCCCGGCGGTTCCCCTGTTGAGGTTGTCGATTGCGGCAAAGGCGATGATTCTGCCTGCATGCCGGTCGGCGACGACCTGAACATGCGCCGCGTTCGAGCCGACGACATTGCCTGTGGCCGGAAGCGTACCCTGCGGCAACACAGTGACGAAATCCTGCCCTGCGTATGCCTGTTCCCAGACCGCATGCAACTGGTCGTCGCTCAGATTACGGGCGGCGTCGGTCATCGGCGCGCTCACCGTAGCGAGGATGCCACGCGCCATCGGCACCAGCACCGGGGTGAACGACAGAGAGAACCGCGATGCCTGCGCCGCCTGCAAACCGGCGGCATGGGCGAAGTTCTGCAGGATTTCGGGAATATGCCGATGGGTGCCGCCGACGCCATAAGGCACCGCGGAACCGAAGGCTTCAGCAGCCAGCAGGTTGGTGCGTTTGAGGTTCTTGCCGGCACCCGAATACCCGACGGCGAGGTCGGCGACGATGCCGGTATGCTCGATCAGCCCTTCGGCGATACCGGGCTGCAACGCGAATGTAGTCGCGGTGACATTGCACCCCGGGCCGGCGATGCGCTTAGCACCGGGCAACGCGGCACGTTGACGGGTGTACGTGCCGTCAGCGCTCTTGCCGGTGATGAGCTCGGGCATGCCGTACGTCCAGTGCTCGTAGAAATCACCGCCATAGAAAGCATCCCAAGCGTCCCGCTCTTCGAGACGGTGGTCCGCACCCAAGTCGACAACGATGGACTGCGGGTCGAGCTTGGCGGCCAAAGCGCCGGAAGCGCCGTGCGGCAGGGCAAGCACGATGACATCATGCCCATTGAGTACTTCCGGGGTGGTGTCCTGCACCGTCAAATCCGCAAGCTGCGGGATGTGCGGCATATGCTTGCCCAGTCGGTCTCCCACCGAAGAATGACCTGCGACGCACGTCACCTCGAAATCGCGGTGCGCCGCCAAAATGCGCAACGCCTCCCCGCCTGCATACCCGGTGGCTCCCGCCACCGCGACGGTGTATTTTGCCATTTCACATCACTTCCCATGCATGATGGCTGCATATCAATACCGCCAGTATAGCATATCTATACAGAACCATGTATAACTATGCATGGGTGTGTCGCGCGCAAAACTCAGGCAACACCACGGCCCGCCGCGCACGCGCGGTCAGGCGCGGTCAGGCGCTCAGCGAATCCGTTCCGCTTCCCGATCCGCCGCCATACAGCTGGTTGCCGATCATCTGGTACAAATCGGCGGAGGTGATGCCTTTGACCAGCATCCACACCCACACCACAGTGATAATCACGTCGATGATGACGGCGGCGATGGCGAATCCTCGGCCTTTCATATGGAAGGTCTTGTCACGCCAGATCGAGACGGCCCCAAGAATCGCCGGAAGGATAGGCAAGCCCATGAGCGCGAACACGAACGACACGATGGCCGAACTGTCCCAGCGCCCGTACAACGGATTGGAAGCGGGGTCGTTGACATCGATACCGTTGAAATACCGTGGCTGATAACCGGGTTGGCCCGGCAACGGCGTACCGTTCCTGCCTTGTTGCGGCCACACACCTTGCGGTCCGTACGGATACGGCCCGTATGGCTGGTTCGGATTCTGCGGTCCCGGCTGGGTGTATTGCCCAGACGGATACTGCTGGGACGGGCCTTGCGGTTGGTTGCTCCCCGGCCATTGCCCTTGCTGCGGCGCGCCCGCCCACGGCATTGCCGGCTGGGTGTTGCCCCCCTGTTGCCCCGCAGGAGAAGAATTGGCGTCCTGACGCTTGTTCTTACCGCTGTCGTCATCGTCGCGGCCGAACTGGTAAGGATTGTAATCGGCGGGGAACTGACTGCGCATGGCACCGTATTCCGGTGCTCCGGACCGGCTTGTCTGTGCGGACTGCGCAGAACCGGCGCTCTCGCCCGTGGTCTGCTGCGGTTCAGATGCCGTCTGTCCGGGACGATCGGCTTCGCTCATGGTTCCTCCTCGTTGCCGCGCGATGTCACGCACCGCGGCTGCCGTTGTCCGGCCTGTACGCCGCCCGGTCACAAGGCCGGACAGCCTGAATACACATCTGCCGGCGCCCAATCCGGGAGCCGGCAGAATCAATGGGCATCCGGGTGTGCGCCGCTTGCGCACACCACGATAGCACCCTTGTCAGCGTAACCGCCGATTATGCACGCAATTGCGCGCCAAGCTCAGCGGCGGCGTCGGTGACGGCCTTACGGACCGTAACGCTGTCTTGTGAGTCGAAGGTCTTGTCCGCGGAGCGGAAGACCACCGAGAACGCAAGCGACTTCTTGCCTTCGCCGAGCTGATCGCCGGTGAATACGTCGAACAGCTGGATGGATTCAAGCTGGTCGCCTGCCGCCTTGCGGATCACGGCTTCAAGCTGAGCGGCGCTCACCGTATCCGGGACGGTGAACGCAAGGTCCTGCTTGACCGGCGGGAAGGTTGAAATCGGCTTGGCCTGCACGGGCTTGCCATCAAGTGTGCCGAACAGCGCAGTCAGATTGAGCTCGAAAGCGGCGGTATGCGCCGGGAATTCGAGCGCATCGTTGACGTGCGGATGCAGCTCGCCGACCATGCCAACCTCGGTTTCACCGGCCATCACCTTGGCGGCGCGGCCCGGATGCCATTGGGCAGGAACATCGGCGGCCGCCGGCTGCGACAACGTCAGATGCGCGCCCAGACGGTCGCTGATCCGCTGCACGGCCTCGACCGCGTCAGACCAATCGACGTCACGATGCACGCCCAGCCAGCCGGTTTCCTCAGCCTTGCCGGCAAGGATGCCAGCCACGTGAAGCGGCTGGTCCGGCAGACCTGCGTCCAACGCCTTGAGTTGTTCGTCGGTCGGCTTGACGCCGCCGGGGAGCGCCGGGATGGCGGGGGCGTTCGGATCCCACAGGTACACATGCCCGATTTCATACAGGCTGACGTTCTCAATGCCGCGACGCAGATTGCGCTGCACGGTGTGAGCCAAGGTCGGCAGGACTTCGCGGCGCAGGAACGGACGGTCTCCGGCGAGCGGGTTCGCGATTTCCACGCTGACGGGCTTGACCGCGTCGGCGTCATAGGAGAACGCCTTGTAGTCGGCGTCGCCGACGAACGGGTAGCTCAGCGTCTCGACCATACCGTATTCGGCGAGCTCGTTGGCCACCTCACGGCGATGACGCTGGTCAGGGGTCAGGCCGACAGCACCGGATACGGGGGCCGGCGGTACGGTGGTCGGAATTTGGTCGTAGCCGACCAGACGGGCGACTTCCTCGACCAAATCGCACGGCTCGTTCAAATCAGGACGCCACGTCGGCGGGGTGACGGAGAATTCGCCATTGCCGCCGCCGGCGACCATGCAGCCGATATCGGTGAGGATATCACTGATCTTGTTGACCGGAGTATCAAGGCCTGCGACGCGACGAACCTCGTCAGCCTTGAAGTGGATAGGACGACGACGCGCAGGCGTGTTGTTCACGTCGGTAGGATGCTCAGACGGCTCACCGTTGCCGTACTTGGTCATCAGTTCGGCTGCCATCTGCGCGGCCGCCGGCTGCAATGCGAAGTCCACGCCGCGTTCGAAACGCTTCGACGCCTCGGAAGGAATCTTGTGGCGACGGGCCGAACGCGCGATGGTGACCTGGTCGAAATGCGCGGATTCCAGCAGCACGTTCTTCGTTTCGGCGGTCACTTCGCCATACAGGCCGCCCATCACGCCGGCGATGCCGAGGATGCGTGAACCGTGCTGGCCGTTCGGCGAATCCGTGATCAGCAGGTCCTCCGGGCTCAGGTCATGATCCTTGCCGTCGAGCGTGGTGAGCTTCTCGCCCGCCTTGGCGCGGCGCACAACAATCGGGCCTTCGATCTTGTCCAAATCGTAGGCGTGCATCGGCTGGCCCAAGTCAAGCATCACGTAGTTGGTGACGTCCACAGCGAGCGATATGGACCGCACGCCCGAACGGATCAGACGGCGACGCATCCAGTTCGGCGTATGCGAGGACGGGTCGAAATTGCGCACCACACGAGCATAATAGCGGTCGCAACCAGGGACACCGTGAATCGGGTTGTCGTCTTCGATGGACACTTCGATGTCGGACGGGGTGCCGGCCGCCACAGCGGTCAGATCCGGTGCCTTCTCGTTGAGCTCAATCACCGGATCGGTGAACTTCGCACCGGTGGAATGATGGTATTCGCGCGCCACACCACGGTAGGAAAGCGTGTACCCGCGATCCGGGGTGATGTTGATCTCGAGAATCGGCTGGTCCAGATGCAGCAGGTGCATCGCGTCGTCACCGGGCTTGAGCGCCTCATACTCGTCAGGTGTGAAGCCGTAGTTGCGCAGCAGGATGATGCCGTCATGGTTGTCGCCGAGTCCGAGTTCGCGTTCGGAAGCGCACATGCCGTCGGACATATGCCCGTAGGTCTTGCGCGGTTCGATACGGAAATCACCGGGCAGCACAGCTCCCGGCAGCGTGACGACTACCTTCTCGCCGGCGGCCATATTCGGCGCTCCGCACACGATGCCGCGCGGCACCTTGTTGCCGTTCTCGTCAACGGCATTGTACTTGTCGCCGACATCCACATGGCACCAGTTGATGGTCTTGCCGTTCTTCTGCGGTTCCGGCGTGGCATCCACCACATAGCCAACCACAATCGGACCGGTCACCTGGGAAGCATGGATCTGTTCCTCTTCGAGACCGACCTTGACAAGGTCTTTGGCAAGCTGTTCGTAGGTCAGGCCCTGGGGAACCTCGACGTGTTCCTTGAGCCAGTCAATATCAACCATAGGCATGGGTCAATCACTCCCCCATCACAAACTGTTCGCTGAAGCGCACGTCACCTTCGACGAGGTCGTGCATGTCGTTGATGTCGTGGCGCAGCAGAAGCGTACGCTCCATGCCGACGCCGAACGCGAAGCCGGTGTAGACCTCCGGGTCAAGCCCCGCGGACTTGAGCACGTTCGGGTTGACCATGCCGCAGCCGCCCCATTCGAGCCAGCCGGCGCCGCCCTTCTTATCAGGGAACCACAGGTCAAGCTCGGCGCTCGGCTCAGTGAACGGGAAGTAGCTCGGACGTAGACGGGTCTTGGCCTCGGGGCCGAACATGGCGACGGCAAGCTTGTCCAGCACGCCCTTGAGATCAGCCATGGTCAGATGCTTGTCCACCGCAAGCGCCTCGCACTGGTGGAACACCGGGGTGTGGGTGGCGTCGAGCTCGTCCGTGCGGAACACACGGCCCGGGGACGCGATATACAGCGGAACCCCGCGGGTAAGCAGCGCGCGCACCTGGTCGGAGGAAGTCTGCGTACGCAACACCATGTTGGAGCCGACGAAGCCCGCAGCGTCCTTGGCCTGGTTGCCCTTGACATAGAAAGTGTCCTGCATCTGGCGGGCGGGATGGTCGGGGCCGAAGTTCAAAGCGTCGAAGTCATACCACTCGGTTTCCACTTCCGGACCCGCCGAAATCTGCCAGCCCATCGAGATGAAGAAGTCCTCGACATCCTCCATAAGCCTCGGCAGCGGATGACGCGCGCCCAAGGGCTTACGGCGGATCGGCAGCGTCATGTCAACCGTCTCGGCAGCGAGGGCGCGCTGCTCCTCCTCAGCCTTAATCTGCTGCTGCTTGGCGCCAAACGCGCGCCCGAAATCGGCGCGCAGCTTGCCCATGAGTTTGCCGGCTTCCTTCTTCTGGTCGGCGGGGAGCGAGCCAATAGCCTTGCTCGCTTGCGTCATTGCCGATTCCGCACCCGCATACTGGGTTTTGATGGCTTTCAATTCCTCCGAGCTGGAGGCTTTTTCGATCTTCCCGATGCCTTCGTTGACCGCTGCGGTCACCGCCTGTGCATCGAATACCGCGCTCTGTGCCACGAGTACCCTTTCTTATTTCAGTGAAACGTCGCTCTCGCTCAAGCCGTTGTACCGTCTTCACATTTTCCCAATATGACTCGACATAGCTAGGCTCATGAGCATGACTGCCGCGCTGGTCGCCAGGTTCAGCGATTCGGCCTTCCCATAAATCGGGATGGCGACAACACGGTCGGCTTGCTCGACCAAGTGGGCTGGCAGACCGCGCGCCTCGTTGCCGAACAGCACGGTAAGCGGACGGCTGGAGTCCTGCAGTTCGTGTTCCAGCATGTGGCCGCGTTCGCCGAGCAGACCCGGCAGCTGTTCGGGGGCCCGATCCGGCGTGCCATGTACGTCGGCGGCAACCAATGCGCTGTGCTCGCCAGCGCACCAACCAAGGAAATCCTGGGTGGTCATGGTCAGGACCGGCACATGGAACAGCGATCCTGCGGTGGCGCGAACGACCTTGGGATTGAAGCGGTCGACGCTGTCATCCACGAAAATCACGGCGTCACAGCCGGCGGCATCGGCGGCGCGGATAACAGTGCCCGCGTTGCCGGGGTCGCGCACCTGCCAGAACGCGGCGAACATGGGATGGTCTGACCAATCGAGGTCATCGGGGTCGTCTTGCATGCGTTCGGTGAGGCCGACGGCGGCGATGCCTTGGCAGTCCCCGCTGATCTGGCGCATGACTTGGGCTGTGGCGCCGTGGATGTACAGGCCGCCCTGCTGGCCCGCCCGCGGGTTGTCAAGCGCCTCGCGGTAGATTTCGGCTATGGTCTGGTTTGCGGGCTGCGGGCCGTCCCCGCTCATCTGCACGTACAGGTCGGTCACGGCGTCGGGACGCCAACGAATCGCTTCGCGTACGGATTGCGGGCCTTCGATAAGGAAGCGCCCGGAGCGTTCGCGCTGCGACTTGGACTCCAAGCCTGCGATCTTGCGCACGCGATCGGCATGCGGATTGCTCAGTATCTCATTGTTCAACGGCATACCGCCCACTGTACGCGGCGGCGGCTACCTGGCGTGGCGTGCGAGGATCCGTCCACACGGCGGGCATCTAGCACGCTCCAGACCACCCGCACAGCATCCAACCGGGCCAACATGTGAGGATTCACTCACACGATGGACACTGTTACAAGCCGCAATTATGGGAGAACACTTCCGCGTAACTTGCATTCCCATCGCATAACACCGGGATGGTTCTACCGAATTATCTGAAAGAAGCCGGGAATTCGCATGATGAATGATGATTGGTTTGACCGCAGGTGAACCGCAGGGGCGGTGTGCAACTCCGCGCTAGTACAATCGGCGGTATGCAGACACAGGATTTCGAACAGATCAGGCAGCAGACCGCGCAGGCGGTGCGCGAGGTCCTCGAGGCGGCGCATCTGTCGGCCGGGGATATTTTCGTCATCGGATGCTCGTCCAGCGAAGTGCTCGGCGAGCAGATCGGCACCCACACATCCATGGATGTGGCGCCATACCTGTTCGAGGGTGCCCAGTCGGTGCTGAAGCCGGCGGGTATCTTCCTCGCCGCGCAATGCTGCGAGCACCTCAACCGTGCGCTGGTCATCGAACAGGAAGGCTTGGAACGTTACGGTTTCGACCAGGTCAACGCGATTCCCCAGCCCAATCATGCGGGTGGTGCGTTCGGCACCATCGCCTACCGGTCGTTCGACCATCCGGTACTGGTCGAGGACATCCAAGCCAAAGCGAAGGCCGGCATCGACATCGGCGGCACGCTCATCGGCATGCACATGCACCCGGTGGCCGTCCCGCTGCGCATCTCCATTGACATGATCGGCAAAGCGCATATCATCTGCGCACGATACCGCCCGAAATACATCGGCGGCAGCCGCGCGATCTACGATGAAAAGCTGATGTAAAGCCCTGACAGCCTCCAGTCACGGGCTGTGTCGGGAAACCCGTAAGCCCGTGACTATTCGGCTGCCCCGGTCGTCTTGCCAAGTAGCCCGAAGTCAACAGTGGACATGAATATCGTCTGCGTGAGCATCGTGCGATAATTCTCACGGACATCGGTTGCGGTACCATCGCCGTTCGTCTGGATATGACGAAGGAAATCAACCATCAGGCATGAGAACAGCATCACCGCTTCTTTCGGATTGCTGCACGCCATGCGAATAGACGGCTCCCACATATCCCACAGCTGATTGCCGTGAGCGACCGTGGTCGTCCAGCTTCCGCCAAGAATCTGATGCGCCCCATTGCCGACCATCGAACCGACGACGGTGTCGGCAATGCCTTGAATGTCAAGATCAGCACCATCCGGGCAGACGTTCAGGTACCCGAACTGCACGAGACCCGCCACGCTGTAATCCTACATATTGAGCAGATACTGGTCCAACGCGGGCCCCATCACCCACCGGCTGCCATCGGAACCCATCACCGTGTCAAGACGCAAACCTGAAGGCACACCCGAGTACACTGCCGCATACTGCGCGGCGTACGCTGCAATGAGCGCCACCGGATCCGCCATCTCACTGACCTGGACAACACCGTTGATCGAGCACATCCGCTCAAGCCGCGCATAGAACGGCCCTTCCGCCACCGCCAGACCATGCAACAGGTCGCGCTGCTTCTCCTTACGCACCCGCGCGAAATAAATCCTGTCCTGCAAAGTTGGCTTGGGCATCGGCTTTGAATACGCCGGCCAGCCGTTCGTTGGTTCGTTCATCATCTCTGCTCTCATTTTGATGATTTGGATTGTGCCTGGGTGCCGATTATGAGTGTTGGAAAAACATCTGCCTCACGTACGTCACTTTCGCCACGGCACACTCCTCTCAACCCGACGGAAACCAAGTCGCAAACGGCTCGTCAACTCCCCGTCAGCATGACCATACCCCCATCACACACGAAAAATCCGTAACGACACGCAGAAAACCATCAGAAACCATTCGTCAAACGTTTGACGTTTTTCCTGCGTCTCAACATGTGAACAACATCAAAAGCGAAAACCGCGCGCTACCGCCGCGACCGCACTCACTTGCCGCCAAAGAAGCTGAACGCGCCGAACCACACCGACACCGCGAGCGCAATCATCGGCACCACGAAGCAGCACACGAGGAACACCCGGTCGCGCATCCCGCTCGTGCTGACGCGCGCGTGGCTGCGAGGCCCGTCACCGCCAAATCCACGCGCCTCCATCGCGGTCGCCAGCGTGGTCGAACGCCTGATGGACAGCACCAGCAGCGCGAACGCCTGCGGGAAGAACGCCTTGAATGCGTTGTCGTCGCCGAGTCCACGCGAACGGCGTGAGGCGGTGAGTGCCGCCCAGTCGTCGCGCAGCACGGAAAACAGGCGCATGCCGGCGAGCCCGCCATAGACGAAACGGTCCGGCAAATGCAGAATCTGGCTGAACGCGTCCGCCAGATCGGTCGCATCAATGCCCAACACCAGAATAATCGCGGGAATACCCACCGCCAGAATGCGCAGGCCGGTAGCCAAGGCAAGCCACGCCGACCGTTCACTGACGGTGATCATGCCCCAATGCCACCAGACGGCTCCCCCCCGTTTGCCGTACAGCAGCACGGCGAGCGCCGAACCTGGCGCCCCGATGAATACCGGCCACGTGGATTTGACGACCCGCAGCGGTTTGAGCCCGAGGCAGGCGAGCGCCAGGAATTCGATGACAAGCGCGGTGCATGCGGACACCCAGTCGAGGCTGAAAATAAGCGGCAGCGAGGCAAGCAGGGCGCCGAAGAGCCGGTAGGCGGGGTTGATGGATGCGATGACGCTTGACCTGCTGGAGGCACGCGGCTGTTCGTGGCGTTCGTTGACCGGGCTGACGCGGATGGTTTGCTCGTCGTCCCATTGGCCTTGCCCGCCTTGCGGGATGAGTTCGATGACGCGTGCGCCGAGCGCGGTGACGAGCTCATGGTCGTGGGTGACGACGATGATGCTGACGCCGTCGCCGCGCAGCCCGTGGATGAGGTGGACGATCTGCATCCAGGTGCGGCGGTCCTGCCCGAACGTCGGTTCGTCAAGGATGAGCACGCGTGGGGCGGCGGCGAGCGCTGCGGCCACGGTGAGCCGGCGTTTTTCGCCTCCGGACAGCGTGTACGGGTTGACGTTCTCGTACCGGCTGAGGTTGAAGCGTTCAAGCAGGTCGTGCGCGCGGCGGCGGGCTTCGTCGGGCGCGATGCCGGTGCGCAGCGGCCCGAGCATGACTTCGTCGATGACGCTGCCCCGGGCGAACTGGTGTTCGGGGTTTTGGAAAACGTAGGAGATGCGGGAGGCGAGTTCGGTTGATTTCCAGTTGATCGGCTGGGTGCCGTGCGCGTTCCCGGCGAGTTCGCGGCTGGCGTCCACGGAGCCTTCGAGCGGTTTGAGCAGTCCGGCAAGGGTCAAGGAAAGTGTTGATTTTCCGGCGCCGTTCGCTCCCACGAGCGCGGTGATCTGCCCGGGTTTGAACGCGAGGTTGATGTCGCGTGCGATGGCGTCTTCACTGTGCCCGATGCTCAGGCCGCTGGTGGTCAGGATCGGCTCGCCGGTACCGGTTGCCGAATCGTATTCTGGTTCGCTGTCGGTGTGGATGCGGGTGATGGCATCTTCGGGGCGCTGGTAGCGTTTGGGTAGCCAGATGCCAAGGCCGGCGAAATCGATGCTGCGGTCGGAGAAAATCTCGTCCGGAGTGCCGTCGGCGATAATCACCGTACGCTGGTCGCCGTGGCGGCCTACTTCGGCTTCGTCGCCCTGCTGGGTGATGACAGTGCTGCTGCTTGGTTCGCCCTGTTCGCCGGATTCCGCTGTGTCCCCCGCTCCTCCGGTTTCCCCGGTCTTGCTCGCAGGCTGGCTGTCTTGCAAACCGAGGACGATGACACGATCGATCATATCGATCCAGGGTTCTGCACGGTGTTCCACGAGCATCATAGTCGCATGCGTGTTGTCGAGCACATTGCGCACCGCGCCGACGATCTGGTCCACACCATCCGGGTCGAGGTTGGCGGTGGGCTCGTCCAGCAGCAGGACGCCCGGCTGCATGGCGAGCGCTCCCGCAAGGGCGAGGCGCTGCATTTGCCCGCCGCTTAAGTGCATGGTCGAGCGATCAAGCTGAATGCCGTGCATGCCGACCGCGTCAAGGCTGTCGCGGACGCGCTGCCATATCGCTTCGCGCGGCACGTTGAGGTTTTCCGGGCCGAACGCGACATTGTCACCGAGCCGTTCGAAAATCGCCTGCGCATCCGGGTCTTGCAAAACAAGGCCGACGCGTCCCCTGGCCTGGCTGACGGGCGTGCCGTCGACGGTGACACTGCCCTCGGTGAGCCCGCCGTCCGCGTCGATGGTGCTGGTGGTGCCGTTAGCTGTAGTGCTCGTGCTTTCGATATCACCGCCGAGCAGTCCAGCCGCGCCTTCGAGAATAGTGGATTTGCCGATACCCGAGGCTCCAAGCAGCAGTACGCGCTGGCCGGGTTCGATGCTCAGGTTGAGGCCGCGGACTGCGAAGTGGCGGCGTGAAGCATGCCGGTAGCCCCAATCATGGAATTCGAGGCGCGCCGGTTGTGTCGACACTGCCGTCATCGTGCTGCTGTTGTCGTGTTCGCTTGACTTCATCGCGTCCTGTGTCCTGCCGTCTTCGAATGCGCTGGCGCGGAACCGTTGCCCGGCCGCCGTTCGCTACTGTATCGCGAGCCGCCGTCCGCCGGATCGCGGTTCCACCCCATGCCTACTGTGCTGTACTGCCATACTGTGCTGCCGTGCACTTGAACAGTTCCGTCGAAGTGCCGGCGCTTGGAGCGAGACTCATCGCCTCGCGGTTATTCAGGCTGCCGCCCGCACTTCACGCCCGGAGGCGAACTTGTCAAGCGCACCGGTCCGTGCGATCGCACGATACAGGTACCACACCACGATGCCGGCAAACACGATGCCGGAGATCACCGACGTGACCAGATAGATGGTGATGTACTGCCCGGTGAACGCCTGACCGCGCATGAAAATGTCATGCAGCCACACGGCCACCCCGGCGAATGCGCCGGACAGCATGGTGATCGGCACGTTCCACACGCGGTACAGCACAATCAGGAACGCAAGTTCAGCGAACGCGCCCTGCATCAGCGATGTACTGAACGTGTCCATGCCCGTCCACTGGTTGCCCATCAGGCTTTCGATGACCCCGCCGAGCAGTTCCGCGTACGTGGCGGCGCCGGGCTTACGCACGATGACCGCCGCCAAGGGGCCGGCGAACAGCCACAAACCGTTGTAGATGCCTTGGAATCCGGGCATGACCAGGCCGATTAGGTCGCCGACGCCCAGCGAATAAATCAGGGACACCAGCCAGAAAATCAGCGCGCTGGCCACGCCGATCACCGACGCGACGGCGATATCGACGACGCGCCACCTCAGGCTGGGACGACCCGCTGCGACCGGGGTCGCCTCGGGTTGCGGCGCGGGGGCCGAATTGCCAGTAGATGTCGCTGTGGCGACGGATGCGTTGGATGCGTTCGAAGAGTTGTTGCTCATATTCATGTCTTCCTATGCGATGCCGGATTTCGATGATGCCCGGCACGGGGTGGTATATCGCTGCAATGATCCCGAAACCGCCCGCCCATACTGGTGGCGGGTCTTATGCCACTGACTTGCGAAGCCGTATCGGCGCTCCGCCGCAAGCCCCGGGGATTCAGACGCTGACGCTTTCAGATGGTGCTGTCAGACGGTGATTTCAGACGGTGTTGTCTCTCAGGCGCTGATACCGCGCACCTCACGCCCTGACGCGAACTTGTCGAGCGCACCTGTCCGCGCGATCGCACGGTACAGGTACCACATGAGGATGCCGGCGATCAACAGGCCAGACACCACAGTGGTAATCAGGTAGACGATGCCGTAGGACCCGGCAAGATTGATGCCCTGAAGATTCTCAATGAAGCTGTACGCCCAGCATCCGACCCCGGACAGCGCGCCGGACAGGGTGACAACCGGCAGGGTCCACTTGCGGTAGCGCACAATCGCGAACGCAAGCTCCGCGCACACGCCCTGCACCAAGGCGATGAGGAAGGTGGCGAGACCGCCCCACATGTTGCCCATCAACGCTTCAAGAATGCCCGCGACGACCTCCGCATACACCGCGGCACCCGGTTTGCGCACGATGATGGCGGCCAAGGGGCCTGCGAACAGCCATAATCCGTTGAACAGACCGGGCAGACCGGGGACGACCGCGTCCAGTGCGGTCCAAGGTGCGGCGGTCAGCAGGGCGACCAGCCAATAAATCAGCGCGCTGGCCACGCCGATCACCGATGCGACGGCGATATCGACGACGCGCCACTTGAGATTCACTGTGGATGATGCTGCGGTATTCGCGGCTTGTGTCATGATGTTGTGCCTTTCTTGAACGGTTGTTCTCAGGCACGGGAAGAGCGACGTCCGTGCGCCGGCATTGCCCGGTTCACGTTCATTCGGTCGGAGGAAACCCCCATCTCAGCCTGGCTGTAGCCAAGCCCCCGTGTCGATTGTTCAGTGTAGGGGCACCCCATGATTTTGCGTGATTCCGCGTGATTCTGCATGCGGCATCACGCGGGAGCGGCGGTCCTCCCTCTCCAACCTACGCCCGGCCGGAACCAGCGGCTCGCAGATACGCCAGTATTTTTGGATGTCCTGCAACCCGTATCACAGAGGAACCGCCAACCCCGGCCAACCCGCAACGCTGACCGTCGACGAAGTGCCAGCAAGCTGACAGGCTGCGGGCGTCAGGCTGGTGGGGGTCGTTATGCGAGCAAATCTGTGCTGTTATGTATGCCAGAACATGCGCAACATGACATTTGCCCTGCAACCAACGACCAACACCAGCCAATCCACCCTCTGACGCATGCCGAGACATACGCAGCATCCCGAACACACCTCAACCAGCTCCCCGAACCAACCAACCAGCACCGTCACGCATGTCCGGACATACGCAACGCAACAGATACCCCACAGATAACGACCCCCGCCGGTCGACCTGCACCATCACGCGTGTCAGGACATACACTGCGCGACAGATACCCCACAGTCAGCAACCATCGCCAGACATCACTACAACTTGTGCATGCCGGGACATACGCAACCACCCGCAATCACACAACAGGCGGCGGCACCGACACCGGCATCCACGCCAGCACCGGCACCACCGCCTCACCGAAGGGAACGGACAAGCGCGATCGATCACTTCGACCGCGGCACCCGCCGCCGCATCACTGCCCGAGTTTGGCGAGCAGCAGCGCCTCGGCGACCACGTTCTTCTTCAACCCGGGCAGGCTGACCGACTCGTTAGGGCTGTGTGCATTGGATTGCGGGTCTTCAGGCCCGGTCACCAGCACTTGCGCCTTCGGGAAGATCCGCTGCAATTCGGGGATGAATGGAATGGAACCGCCCTCACCCTTGTTGATCGGCTCCACGCCGAACGCCTCACGCATGGCGGCGAGCGCATCCTCGGTCGCTTCGGCGTCCGGGTCCATGGCCCACCCCATGCCGTTGTCCAGCGGGGTTACGGTCACGCTCGCGCCGAATGGCGCGTTTGCGGTAAGGAAATCGGCGACCGCCTGCTGCGCCTCTTCAGGTCGTTGACCGGGGGCGGTGCGCACTGACAGGCGGAATCGTGTCTCGTTGGCAATGACATTGAACGACCCGTCAACCGGGTGCGCGTCGAATCCGATGACCGTGGCACTCGGCTTGGTCCACAGGCGGGAGGCAAGCGAACCGGTGCCGGCGAACCGGTAGCCGGGCACGAGGGACGTGTCGGAACGCACCTTGTCGGGGTCGAGATCCTGCTGCAGGCCGCCAATCGGCTCTTGGGAGAGCAGGCCGGGGATATTGAGCTCGCCGTCCGCGTTATACATGGAGGCGATAAGCATGGCGGCGAGCGTGTTCGCGTCGAGAATCGGCCCGCCGTACTGCCCTGAGTGGACGGGATGGTCGAGGACTTTCACGCTCACGTCGAGCGTGGTGTTGCCGCGCAGGCTGGTGGTCAGGCTGGGGATGTCCGGGGTCCAGTTGCCGGAGTCCGCGACGATGATGACGTCGGAGTCGAATTCGTCGCGATGCGCTTCGATGAAGGGGATGAAGCTGCGCGAGCCCATTTCCTCTTCGCCTTCGAAGAACACTTTAATATTGACGTGCAGGTCGTCGCCGAGCGCATTGAGCGCGCCGGAGTGGATGGCGATGCCGCCGCCGTCGTCGCACGTACCGCGCCCGTAAAGGCGATCGCCCACTTGGGTGGCGGTGAAGGGGTCGTCGATATCCCAGTCCGCGGGATTCGGCGCGGGCTGCACATCGTGGTGCGCGTACAGGAGCACGGTGGGCGCTTTCGGGTCGACGATATGCGAGCCGATGACCTCCCACGCGCCCGGCGTGCCGTCCGGGTTGGTGGACTGTTCGACGTGCGCATCGATACCGACCTTGCGCATTTCGCCGGCGACGAATTCAGCCGAACGCTTCATATGTTCGCCGGTGATGCCTTGTGCGGACACGGCTTTGAGTGCGATCTTCTCTTTGAGCAGGTCGACGATCCTGGTCCAGTCGGCTTCTACGCGCGCGCGGACGGTCTGCTCATTCAACGCGGTCATGGGTTCTCCTTATATATCTGGTCATCGTGTGTGCGATGGGTGATGTGTCGCCGCCGCGCACCATCCGCATACCGTATTACCGTGATACCGTGGCGTTCGGCCGTTCCCATCGGGCTGGTTTTCGGCGATTCCGGGCGGATTGCCGGGCTGCGAGCGTCTAGTGGTCACCGTAACCTGCAAGCATGACATGGAACCCGTTCAAGAAGACCACCGACGAGCAGCCGGCCGAGCAGAATGAACCGGCCGCGTCGAAGGAATCAGGCGCGAAAATCACTGAAGGCAAGGGCCGTCCGACCCCCAAACGCAAGGAGGCGCAGGCGCGCAATCTTCGCCCGCTCGTCCCCAAGGACCGCAAGGCGAGCGCGAAGGCCGCCAAGCAGCGGATTCGTGCGAAAGAGGACGCGGAATACGAGGCAATGCAGAACGGCGACGTCCGTCATATGCCGAAGTCGGAGCAGCTGCCGTGGCGCATGTATATCCGCGATTATGTGGATGCCCGCTACAATCTGGGCGAGTTCTTCATTCCGGTGATTGTCGTGATGATGGTCGTCATGATGGTGTTCAGCTCCCGCAGCCCGCAAGCAGTGATCGTGCTGACGATTCTCATGTACGCGTATCTGTTCGCGGTAATCATCGACATCGTGGTGATGTGGCATAAGCTCAAGAAGAAGCTGGTCGCCAAGTTCGGTGACCGCGCGGTAGCCCGCGGTTCGCGCTCGTGCATGTACGCGTGGAGCCGGTCAATCCAGATCCGCCGGTGGCGTCTGCCCAAGCCCACCTCCCCGAAGCGCGGCAACTGGCCGGACTGAGTTTCGTTCGGTCGCTTTTCCGGTTTTGTCTGACACCCCGTTGCGGCATACCACCGCAGCGGGGTTGTTGTATGTGGCGGCATGTTGTCCGCCAACCGCACGCTTCGCCACGGGCGGATACGACCGGCAGGTAGAAGCGTCACCTTAGACTGGAAGACATTGCAACCTGAACCGAAGCCCGGCGCACACGGCAGCGCGGCGGGCCATGCGCAAGGAGGCCATATGAGTGAACATGCCGACATCGTCATCATCGGGGCAGGCCCCGGCGGATACGCCACCGCATTACGAGCCGCGCAACTCGGCAAATCCGTTGTGCTGATTGAACGGGACGCCACACTCGGCGGCACGTGCCTGAACCGCGGGTGCATCCCGTCCAAAGCGCTGCTGACAGCAACCCGAACCATCGGCACGATCGGCCGCGCCCGGCAGCTGGGTATCGACGCCACGCTCAGCGGCGTGGACTATGGTGCGCTGCGCGATTATCGGCTGCATATCGTTGACACGATGACCAAGGGGCTGGCCGGGTTGCTCGCCCACCGCAAGGTCACGGTCATCCGCGGGCAGGCGGCGCTGACGGACCACTCGACCGTCACCGTCACCCCGAGCGCCGGAGAGCAGCAGGTGCAACGGTTCCGTAATGCTGGGGTTCCGGAGGAAGCCGGTCAGACGTTGGTCTTCAGCGCGGATCATGTGGTCCTGGCCACCGGCTCGGAACCCAAGCCGCTGCCCGGCCAACCGTTCGGCGGGGCGCTCATCGATTCCACGCAGGCGTTGGGGCGCAACCAGTTCCCGTCCAGCGCGGTGATTATCGGAGCGGGGGCCATCGCCATCGAATTCGCTTCGATGTGGCATGCGGCGGGCACCGACGTGACCATGCTGATCCGCAAGGAGCGGCTGCTGTCGGCGTGGGACCGCAGGACTTCCATGGCGTTGACGCGCGAGTTGAAACGGCATGGCATCACCATCATCGATCACACCTCAGTCAGCCATGTCGATACGGGCGTCAATCTCGGTGCTACCGTCCACTACACGCGCGGCGATGACGCGACGGACCACACCGCATACGGCGAAGTGGTGCTCGCCGCGATCGGCCGGACCCCGAACACGTCAAGTCCATGGTTCGCTTCGAACGGGATCGCCCTGACCGACGGCGGTTTCGTCGTCACCGACGCATACGGACGCACGAATGTGCCCGGCGTGTGGGCGGTGGGTGATATTACGGTCGGACCAGCACTCGCCTACCGCGCGTACGAGCAAGGCATCGTCATCGCGGAATCGATCGCCGGGCTCAATCCCCCGCCGGTTGACGATGACGCCGTGCCGCAGATCGTATTCTCCACGCCAGAGGTCGCGTCCGTCGGCATGACGCTTGACGAGGCGCAGAAGCGTGACGATGTCCAGGAAGTCAAGGAAACCCTGTACCCGATGCTGTCGAACGCGCGCATGCTGATGAGTGGCTCCGCGGGTTCGATGTCCGTGGTGAGCGGCATGCGGGCGAGCGACCCGGATACCGAGGTGATCCTCGGCGTGCACATGATGTCGCCTGTGGCCAGCGACTTGATCGCCGAAGCCGAGCAACTGGTCGGCAACCATGTGCCGCTGAGCCAGGCGGCGCGGCTCATCCACCCGCATCCGACCTTCAGCGAGACGCTCGGCGAGGCGATGCTCAAGGCGGACGGGCGGCCGTTGCATACGCGTTGAGCCGCACGCAACGCCGCGAGCCAGAACCGACCGCGGAAAGCTGCCCGCAGACAGCGATTTCGCTACCCGCGGGCAGCCTCCGGCGCTTCCATACCGTTTGGTAGAGTGGTGCGCAGTGTGTCCGTTTCCCAGAAGATAAGGATCGCAAATGGCAGACAAGGCTGAAAAGAGCAATGGCGGTAAGCGCCAGAACATGGTGAAGAATATCATCGCGCTGTTCAAGTTCACCTACAAAGAGGATAAGAAGCTGCCTTGGCTGGCCGCAGGCGCCTTCATCGTGCCAATTGTCGTCGCGATTGTGCTCGGCATCGTATTCCACTGGTCGGTCATCGCCTGGATCCTGCTCATGATCACCGCGGTCATGTTGGGAGCCCTGTTCTTCACCATGGTGCTCACCAACCGCGCCGACCGAGTCGGCTACGCGAAGCTCGAAGGCCAGCCGGGCGCCGCCATCGGCGTGCTGGGCAATATCAGCAAGGCCGGCTACTCCTTCCCGCAGGAGCCGGTGTGGGTCGATCCGAAAACGAAGGATATGATCTGGCGCGGCACCAGCAATTCCGGCATCTACCTGCTTGGTGAGGGCGACGAGCAGCGCGTCAGCCGCGCGATGGACCGCGAAGAGCGCAAGATCAAGGGCGTCACCGCCGGCTCGTCGATCCCGGTCTACCGTATCTGCGTGGGCACCGGCGAACATCAGGTGCGCTTAAAGGACGTGCGTCGTGCCGTGCTCAAGTGCAAGAGCTACGAGCCAACCCACCACAAGCTGTGGATCGCAAAGAAACTCCAGCCGCGCACCCGTTTCTACCTGACCAAAACCGAGCTCAACACGCTCAACGAGCGTCTGCGCACCCTGCAGCTCAAGCAGGGCTACGGCATCCCGAAGGGCATCGACCCGACGCGCGCTCAGCATGTCAATCGTCGAGCGCTGCGCGGTCGCTGACCCATATCGCTGGTCGCGGCAACACTAACCGCACAGCGGCATCACACAACAACACCACACGAATGCCCGGTCGGACTTGTCTCCGGCCGGGCATTCGTCGTTCCGCACGCCGCCCGAGACGGCGCCAACGGCATGCGCACATCCTCCGCCCACGACGCCCAGATACGCCCACATGTCCATGTTTCGAACGCCAAATGCACGAAATCCTTACGGATTTAAAAATACAGAACCTTGATTTTCCAACGATTTCACCCAAATGTTACCGAAGTACGAAACATGTTCGTAACGCAAACGGCGAGTGGCCGAAACCGACGAACCTAGACTTGGAGCCTGTAAGTTCACATGAAAGGAGCGGTCCCTTGACTGCACTCGAAACCAAAGCAGACGTCGAGGCCCTGATTAACCAAGAGGGCGTTGAGTACGTCTCCGTTCGCTTCACCGATCTCATCGGTATTCAGCAGCACTTCACGGTTCCCGCCAGCGAGTTCCTCAAGGATGCTTTCACCGACGGAATGCCGTTCGATGGTTCCTCCGTCCAAGGCTTCCAGGCCATCAACGAGTCCGATATGAAGCTGGTGCCGGATGTCTCCACCGCGTTCATTGACCCGTTCCGCAAGCACAAGACGCTCGACGTGGCCTTCTCCATCGTCGACCCGATCACCGATGAGCCTTACTCCCGCGATCCGCGCCAGGTCGCAGGCAAGGCCGAAGCCTACCTCAAGTCCACCGGCATCGCCGACACCGCATCCTTCGCACCTGAAGCCGAATTCTTCATCTTCGACAAGGTGCGTTACGAGAACAGCATGCGTCGTTCCTTCTACGAGGTCGACTCCATCGAGGCTCCGTGGAACTCCGGCGTGGACACCGAAGATGACGGCACCCCGAACATCGGTTTCAAGAACCGCGTCAAGCGCGGCTACTTCCCGGTTCCGCCGAACGATCACTATCAGGATCTGCGCGACGACATGGTCGCCAACCTGCAGAAGGTCGGCCTGATTCTCGAGCGTTCGCACCATGAGGTTGCGGGCGCCGGCCAGCAGGAGATCAACTACCGCTTCAACACCCTGCAGCACGCGGGCGACGACCTGATGAAGTACAAGTACGTCGTTCACGAGACCGCTGCCCTCGCCGGCAAGGCCGTGACCTTCATGCCGAAGCCGATCGCAGGCGACAACGGCACCGGCATGCACTGCCACCAGTCCCTGTGGAAGGACGGCAAGCCGCTGTTCTACGACGAGAAGGGCTACGGTGGGCTTTCCGATATCGCTCGTTGGTACGTTGGCGGCCTGATCAAGCACGCTTCCTCCGTGCTCGCCTTCACCAACCCGTCGCTGAACTCCTACCACCGTCTGGTTCCGGGCTTCGAGGCTCCGGTCAACCTGGTGTACTCCGCTCGTAACCGCTCCGCCGCCATCCGTATTCCGCTGGCTGGCACGAGCCCGGCTGCCAAGCGCATCGAGTTCCGCGCTCCGGATCCGTCCTCCAACCCGTTCCTCGCCTTCTCCGCACAGCTGATGGCAGGCCTTGACGGTGTGCTCAACCACATCGAGCCTCCGGCTCCGGTTGACAAGGACCTCTACGAGCTGCCGCCGGAAGAGCATGAGGGCATCAAGCAGGTGCCGGGCTCCCTCGGCGAGGCGCTCGACGCCCTCGAGGAAGATCACGACTTCCTGACCGCCGGCGACGTGTTCACCGACGATCTGCTCGAGACCTGGGTTGACCTCAAGCGCGGTGAAATCGACCAGGCTCGCCTGCAGCCGACGCCGCTCGAGTACGAGCTGTACTTCAACATCTGATAGCCACAGTACCTGAGCCCTACTGCCGGTTGGAAAACAGCAGTTACAGAATAGCTCAGGTCACTTATAAGTCACTTGTGCAGTGGCTTCGGACGCACGACCCCCACACAAACCGTCATGGTTCGCGTGGGGGTCGTGCGCGTTTTCACACCGAGTCCTCCGGCAGGGACTCCAGCCAGTCGTCCAGGTCGCGCCGTCGAATGCGCATGATGGTCGTGTGGGCGTAGCAGGCTATGAGGTCGCCGCGGGCCACGGCCAGTCTGATGTTCGCTTCGGTCAGTCCTGTGAGCGCGGCGGCCTCCGGCACGCCCAATAGCGGTCGATGCTCGATGGGCACGTAGGGCTTCTTCTTCGGCCTGGCCGCAGTGTTCTCGGACTCGGGTGTCTTCTTCGGTTCCGTCATAGCAACGGCTATGCGTCGCGGGGATTCAACGGCGTTACGCCCCCGACGTCTCCACGGCGCCGGCGTACCCGGCCGGATTGCCACGACATGTGGACGGCGGCATACAGGAACGCCCCCATCCACATCCTGAAAGACGGGGCAGGCGTGTTCGGATGCTCGGCGCTAGTTGATGCCGCTCACCACGATGTTCTGGCCGGTCAGGGTACCGGTACAGGTAATCGGCACCCCTTGGCCACAGCTCCGAACGCATTGGTGATATTCGCTTCGAACGAGTAGGACCAGTTCGTATCGTCGGAGAACACCACGCCGCTATTATCCGAGAACAGCGGCACCTTGAACCCGTACGGGTGGGCCTGCTTGCCGGCGGCTTCGCACATCGCGGGAATCTGCTGGCTGGCCAGCTCCCGATTATGGTGGGCCACCGTGTCCACGACCAGATCGATCTTTCCGTTGTCGACGATGGCATCGGTCACGATGTACGCGGTGCCTTGGGCGATGCCGCCCCTGATGGTGTCCGCCATGTCGGTGGGAGCGTTCGAGCTTGTCTTGATGGTGCCGGGCAGCTTGTCGGCATCCAGTCCCGCGATGACCGTAGCCGCGTCCTTATCCTTGCAGTCGGCCACCCGTTTCGATAGTCCCTGCTCCTTCTGCTCTTTCGTCTTGCCTTGCGGGTCGAGAGTGACGGTGATCCCAGTGGAGTGCGACACCTTCGCGCCGCCTTTGGGCTCTGTTTCGCCGCCACGCCGGAAAGCGTGGGATTGCCCTTCAGGTCGATGTAGTCGACGTCGTGGCAGTCGGCGAGCGCCTGGTGTACGTGCGCGTAGTCCATGTCGACCACGTCTGGCATGGATTCGGCGGCGGAGTCGCCGGAAACGCTGCCGCACGAATTCATAAGACAGCAGAAGAACACGGCCAGCGCGGCCATGGATCAGAAGGTGCCCCTCCTCCAGAACGGCCTGCGTTTCTCCGGTTTCGGCGGCTCGATGGCAGCGGGTTCCGCGGGTTTTGCCGCCTCGACGGATTGGGCCACGTCCCTGAAGCCGTCAAGGTCCTTGGCGAGAAAGCTCACGGAGAACGGGTTCGGGGCCTTCGGGTCGTATCGGCTATCGCCGTCTGTGGTACAACGACCAGATCCAGACGGCCGTTCGCCATGATTGTCGGCCTGGTCAGAACGACGTCGACGATGACCGTGACCGGGATCTCCACATGGCGTGTCTTCGCAGCCAGGGCCGCGACGCTTTCGTGGTCGATGGTGATTAGGCTGCCCGCCGTGCAGTTCGACCGTACCGAGCATGCCTTCGGCACGAACCAAGGCTTCCGTATGCTGCGTGGCCGACTGCTCCGTCTGAAACGGGGCCTGTGGGTTTGTCATCTTTTCCTCCGGCTCAATGTAAAAGGCATTTCGTCAGAGAAGGCTATTCGTCCCAGACCCAGCCATCGCCGCGGTAGCCAATGCTGTTTCACCTTCAAGACTCTTCCGTCATAGACGATGAGCGTCTTGAAGAATGTAATATATCTTGCAGAATGTAGACCCGTAGCGTATAGTCATGACGTATGACCAAAACATTGCTTACAGCCGACGAGGTGGCCGACCTCCTAGGTATGTCCGCCGCAACCGTGTCGCGACGCCTGAAGGATGGAGGGCTACCGTCGATTCAATGCGGGGCACGCCGTGTATTCGAGCGTGACGCTGTGGAGAAGTGGATGCGCAGGCAGAACCTCGCACCCATGCCGAAGGATCACGACGGGAAAAACACGTCGGACGAACCGGTGGCATTGTCGTTCTTCACCGGGGCCGGAGGACTCGACCTGGGAATGGAGCAGGCGGGCATATCCGCCCGACTCCTATGCGAGAACATGCGCGAAGCGCGCATGAGCATCGGTGTCAACTGGCCGGACAAGGCGCTCGTCGGAGACATCACGACGCTTGACGGCGCGACGGTCCGCGCCATGGCCGGACTGGAACCAGAGACGGACATCGACGTCATGTTCGGCGGCCCACCGTGCCAGGCGTTCTCGACCGCCGGCGCGCGGCGCGCATTCGACGATCCGCGAGGCAACTGCTATCTGGCGTACATCGACCTCGCCGCACAATTACGCCCCCGCTATCTCGTCATCGAAAACGTGCGCGGCCTGCTGTCCGCATCGTATCCGCTGGAAGAGGGCGGCAGACCAGCCCACGGCGGCGCGCTGAAAATCATTCTCGACAAGCTGGACGCCATAGGATACGGCGTGAGTTTCAACCTGTACGACGCGGCGAACTTCGGCGCGTTCCAGCATCGCGAACGCGTCGTGCTCATTGCCAAACGCGACGGCACCAAGTGTCGCTACCTGACACCGACTAATAGCGACGACCCGAAATGGGGACTGCCCGCATGGCACACGTTCAGACAAGCCGTGGCTGATGTGGAGGGCATGCCGCAACATTACACGCCATTACGTCCGGACCGTGTGAAATGGCTGCGTATGGTGCCCGAAGGCAGGTGCTGGACAAGCCTGCCGAAGAACCTTCAGGAGAAGGCCCTGGGCAAGGCATACCGACTCGGCGGCGGCAAGACCGGCTTCCATCGGCGCATCGCATGGGACAAACCCTGTCCGACGTTGGTCACGGCACCCACCATGCCCGCCACGCTGCTCGGACATCCAGCCGAGGATCGCGTGCTGAGTGTCGAGGAATACAAGGCCGTCCAAGGCTTCCCGAAGGAATGGTTCATCGCCGGACGGACGGCGGACGTGTACCGTCAAATCGGCAACGCAGTACCCGTCCAACTGGGAGAGGCCATCGGGCGTGCCATCCTCGCAGACATGGCGGGGGAACCGGTCGACGAAAGATTCGATTCGTTTCCGTTCAGCCGGTACCGGCGCACGTCGGATACGACATGGAGCCTCTAACGCCAGGTGGTCTTGACCAATTCGTAGACCGAGTCGATGTCATCAGGCAGGTGACGTCTAGTCAGCTCGCCATCCAGTTCATGGTGAATGCGCGTCAGCGCGTCGGCGCGCGACTGCGCCACGCGGCCGTCATCCAGATGGGTCAACGGCTGGACCAGTTCGATGGGGTCGTCCACGTCAGCGACCCACTGCCACATGGCGCGTCCTGAAATGTAACGGTAGGTGAAGCCCTCAAGCATGGAATACGGCTGTTTGGCGACGCTGTCACAATGGAACACGCGCTCCTCATTCACCGTCCTACTCGACCGGCTGATAAGGAGCGCGGCGCCCACACCTTGATTGGTCACGGTGCGGTGGGCGCGTGACTGATCGTTGTCGACATCATATTTCAATTCCTGAAGCACAGCGGCAAGCGAGCCGAAGTTCGTCGTGTTCGTCTGGCTTTTCATCTCGCAATAGTATTTGACGCCATCACGTACCACGGTCATGTCCCCCGTGTCCGCACTGTTCGACAGAAGAATCGCAAGCTCCTGGCGGGTACTGCCCATAACGGTTTCCTCGCTGGAGCTTTCCGCCGCCTTGAACGCTTCATCGACGAAAGCGGATGCGGTCGTGACGCCGCGCGCGGCGAACAACAACACATCCTTGCCAAGCAGTTGAGACAAATGCATTTTTCGGTACGACTCCAAACGCTTCGTCTGATACTTGGCGATGGCTTGGTGCGCGATTCCCTCTTTTTGGGCATGTGTAATCATCATGCCCCTCAAGCCTACCCGGGCATACATTGTAGGTCAAAAAATATCGCGCATGTCATTACCTACGAGAGGAAACGGCGGGAAAATCATACGGCACCTGCATCTATACTGTCCGCTCTCGCTGCCATACTCTTCCCGGCCACGCCAATTCTACTCATGTACTTGCGAAACCATCGAATCCATCAGAATCCCCCACAACACTCGCCACGCCGGATTCAACGAACTATACCTCAATCTGCCTCGCACCGGCTCTGTCTACGCGACCGAGCCAATCCGCCTTTTCACCGATGGCTAAAAGAACAACTACTCCATTACCATGTTCCGCATCCGTTATTCAATTTGCGGTAAGGAGTTTTTTGGTACAAGACAACAAAACAGGCAAGAAGTCAAGGCGATCCAAGTCTGGAAAGAACAGCCGGACACCTGGGGACGCTGCGGAAGCTCTGGAGATTCTGCGCCGGTTCGTGGTGCGGGCGCGTCGTGTGGAAGCGCATTCGATGGTCCGAGACCGCAGCGTCTACCGATACGCGAAACCGGCGATGCGAATTGAATTTCAGAATGAGTCTCCTGGCCGAATCAGGGAGGTGCTGCCCGACGAGGAAATATTCGAGTCCCTTGCGGCACGTGTACGCCCCTGCTTTCTCGGACAGGAACCGATATACCTGAACAAGGTATTCGACTCGATCTATCTGCTTCTCGACGGACGGCGTTTGCCCGAGAAAGATTCGGAACTCTTGGATGCCTGCCGGAATGATTTCCGGAATTTGCTCAACAAGGAGGGCGGTCACTATTTCGCCAAGGTGTTCGATGAAGCTGGCAACCCGAAAAGCGTGGTCTTATCGGATCTGTCGATAGGCGACGGTTGGCTGTACGGGGATTTGGTTCATGCCGACCCAAAGGGAGAGAAAGCGGAGGCGATGAAACTTCCATATCGCGAACGTTTCTTCGCGGCGACCTCCCTCTTCAGCATGCTGGCGGTCATTATCGTCCGTTTACTCGGAATCGTCACCGACCTCAACAAACGTTTCGGATTCGGCATCGACGCAAAAGCATGGGAGGAGCAGGTGACCCTGACAGACCAAGACGACGAAATCGTCTCCCAGAAAATGGTGTTGCTGCCTTATGGCACGAAGCTGGCCGAAGGAGTCGATCCAAGCACCCTTCCAGGGGCCGTGGATGCCACCAGTCTTACCGAGTTCAGAAGAGCCATCCAGCCCGAATGCGCCGCAGATGCTTTCTTCCTTCACGAGAAGGAGACCATAGGCGAGTTCCATGCGATATATTCATGGAAAAACGGCATATTGACGGTTTTGGTCGCCGACGCGCTCCTGCTTAAATTCGATACGACGGAGAAACATGGCGCGGGAGTCTATGTCAATAGCAGTTTTACGTCAAATGCGGAAGCGGTGAAACGACTGCTACCAACCGTGCGAAAAAGCGATCTGGTTCGCATCGTTACCCCATACGGGGAGGTAAAAACCTCTACGCCATATGTCCATTAGCCATGGCGGCGGACGACATGAAGCCCGACCGTGGATGACGTGCCCTCACGGCCGGGCTCACACCGGCACCGACGGACCGGATGTTTTCGGTACGGGCATCCGCATACATGCGCCCGTCACCTGGTGTCCGGCTGCTTCCACTTATGAAACGACATATATGCGATCGGCTTCATTCTCAACTACATCCTCACCGGCAAGGAGAGCCTCATCGCCGATGGATCACGACTGAGCTCCATCATCCAGAAATGCTTGGCCACTAAGCCTGCGAAACGGTATCAGACGGTGGAGGACATCATCAGGGAGATGAAGAAGCTACGAGACTCGCGGACTGCACTACAGTCCGCATAAGGTCTCCGATAAGAGATATCGGCAAAACGCCATCAGGCACAAGCTCTCTACTCTCCCCCAGCTATTTTCCACTGTGGGATAACGGCCCATCCCGCCGCCATGAGAATTCCTTGACATATGCCCCGGGCCATGCAGACAAGGAAAATCCGTCGGATACCCCATGTCTTCTCTCGCATCCCAATATCAGGTGCTTTCGCTTTCGTAACAGGTGAGACAGTGGTGTTCCCTGTTCACCGCCCCCTGGGTTCCGCCAGCGAGCCACATCATTACAGCCTGTAAGGATGCTTCTTTCAATGATGCCACCGCGCGACCCCGAAGCCCCTTCCTGGAGGTTAACTGCATGAATGTAGTTAACCTCGCTGAAAATGTAGTTAACCGCATGTCCTCAAAACGTTGGAATGACGCCGTTTTCAAGGGAAAAATGCGGTTAATACACTTAATGTAGCCATTTGCGATTTTTCTTTCCCCGATTTACCGCCTAGGGGGCGCGATTTAAGTGTATTAACTACATCGAGGGCGAGGAATCGTTGAAACGACGCCGTTTCGACCACCCGGTGTTAACCGCATTCCCCGCGAGGCTAAGTGCAGACCGCCTCGTTAACCGCATCCGGCGCGTCTGACGGGGACAGGATCGCAAGCCCGTGGGCGGAGGAAAGGAACGGGTATCCCAATCCGGGATGTTTTTCGCAACCGTCCTTTCCTTGATAATCCGCCGTTTTCGATGCCCTGCGGGCGTGAGCGCATAGACGCACTCGCAAACCATGCGGGCACTACACGCATGGAGGTCTGATGTCGAAAGGAAACGAGTCGATGGACGAACACGAGGAGCTGGTCGACGGCGGCTGGATCGCAGAACGCATGGGCATCGCACGCCCGAGCGTGGCCCGTATCATGGCGCGTCTCGGCGTACCTCGATACGAGTTCGGGCCGAAATGCGTGCGCTATCCGAAAAGCCGCGTAGAGGCCGCCATCGCCGCCTGCCTGCATGACACAGGCCGCAGGAACAACCGATAAGGGAAGAATGCCCCGCCGGTCCGACACGACCGGCGGGGCGGAAAGGACACACATGGATGATCATGTGAATCCAATGGACGGAATGCGTCCCGACGGCGACTATACGGCTGCACAACTGGGCGAACTCCTCCGTCTGCTCAACGCGAACTACCATCTGCGCGGCGGGGACATCAACACGCACCTGGTACTCGGAGGCATCCGGTTCAGCGATCCGCCGACGCTGGACACGTGCAACAAATGGCTGACCGATTCCGGCCCGGTTGCCGAGGCGGCCATGATGCCCGGCGGGGGACCCATCTGGCCCATCGGATATCAGAAGGCGATCACCGCCATCGTGGAAGGACGCTATCGTGTCTGCGACGACGACCCTAACGTGTTCTACGCGCTCGACCGCCCCGATGACGGCATGGAGGCGCTGGAAAGCTACCATGTACTCAACTTCGAGTCCGAACTGGATATGAAATCGGCAAGCCGCTCCAGGGAGATCGAACGTGCGCTGAAGGCGATGATCCGCCTGATGGCCACGCTCCGTCCCGACTTGTACGCACCGGTACGCCGGGGTGCGCGCATACACACGCCCTCCGGCCGTCAGGCGACCATGTACGTCAAGGACGGCAAGCCGACCCTGACGAACAAGGACGAGCCGGACCGCATCCCGTACATCGTCGACATCGCAGTGCCCGAGGAAGCGCTTCCCGGAAGCACGGACGACTATCAGGCTATGAACTTGCGCGTCCATCAATGGATGAGCTTTGTCACCGGTACCGAGGCATCCGCCTTGAACCTGGCGCTGTACTGGGCGTATCCGATCATGGCGCCACGGTTGGAGAATCTGTGGTGCTTCTACGGTCAAGGCGGCAACGGCAAAGGGCTGCTGTTCGGCGGGTTCCGCAGGACGTTCGATCGCTGGTGCAGCGAGGTTGACATCGAACGCCTGTCGCAAGGCGGCTTCGACGGCGGTAACGAGGCGGGCAAACTGGTCGACGCCCTATGGGTCTCCGACCCTGAATCCGACATGTCGAGCGAGGCATGCGCCCGCGCGATGAAGAAGATCGCCACATGCGACCCGTTCACCGTGCGCTACGGCGGCGGCATCGCCTACGAGGTGCGCCCGCACTGCGGTTTCATCTCGCTGACGAACAGGGCGCCATACAAGGAGGCGACGCGGGCGTTTGAGCGCCGCCTGGTCGAAGTGAACGCCAGCGAGGGTCACACGCACGACGAGTTCGCCAAACTGGCCGACTGGCTCGATAACCGATACGGCGCCGTCGAGATGCTGCTGTTCTCCGCGAACCTTTGGGCGCACGGTTATCGTCCCGACATGACCGAGTCCATCGGCACGCTTGAGAGCCTCGACGAGGCCGAGCTGTTCGCTATCAAGGAGATTGTGGAGAAGGGCTTCACGGTAAGCGCCGACAACCCGTATCTGGGCAAGGGCCGCCGCTATTCACGCTCGTTCATCAACCGCACCGGCCTGAAGACGGGCCGACGTCAGGGCGACTTCGGCCTGATGGTCAAGAGCGAGTCCATGTTCAAACCGTATCGGGAGGCGATGGAGTCCATGCTGACCGCCGATGTGCGGCAGGCTGAAGCCCTGAAGGAGAAGAAGGCGATGCGAGCCGTCACCGATCTCGCCATCCTGACGCCAAACGACGCCGATCCGGTTGAATGGGCGCGGGCGAAGCGCGACGGCGGCGATACCGGCGTGTACGTACCTGCCGAGAACAAGGTGGCGAGGAACTGGCATCGGAAGGCCGAATCGGGACAGGCCGCCACGCTGCCCGATTTCACCGTGTCCCCGTCTGCCGCGGAGATCGCGGGCGATAACACCGTTATCATCGACTGGGACGCCGACCATGACGGCAATGGCTGCGAGCATGGGCTGAACCGCATGGAGCGCGACCTGGGCGCGCTCATCGGCTCCGAGGACTTCCCCATGCCGTATCTGGAGCGTTCGGCGCGCGGCGGCTACCATGGCACGTACCGCGTGCCTCCGGATCTGATGCGATATTTCAAGAAAAGCGCCGTCGGCAGGTCCACGAGCGGCGATCCCACGCTGCTGGTCGATTTGAAGGCCGCGGGCGGCGGCTATGTCATCTGCGCAGGCTCCCGGACGGATCAGGGCGTATATGAGCCGGTCGCCGCACCCATCGACGGCAGGGTGCCGATGCTGACCCAGCCGATGCTGGAGCTGTTCTCCGAGTATGGTTTCGTGCGTCTGCCGGAGGCATACGTCGGCCCGGACGGCAAGGCGCATGTGGGGCACGGCGACTCGCGCCCGACCGTCGCCCCGAGCTCGTTCAATCGGTTCAGGTCATCGGATGGCCGTTTGCACTTGGATACATCCCCGATGCCGAACGGGTGGCGCCATAACGAGCTGCTGCGCCGTGCCGTGTACGTGGTGGCCGCGGCGAAAGCCATGAAGCTCCCCCAGTCCGACATCGATTCCGCGTTCGACGAGCTTCGCTCCCTGGCCGGCGATCACGACAGGAAGGATACGGAGCACGTGTTGGAGGATGTCGCCCGCAACTACGGCTTCCAATATCGTCGACCACGTACGGACGATCCGAATGACTGACCGGTTGACGGCGCGTTCGCGCCGCCGCGATATCGACCGGTCAGGTTTTGGGGTAGCCCCATGCCCCTTGGCTGGGATTCCGTCGATCGGAAGCTGGTTCCCTGTGATGGTATAATCGCCATGATATTAAGCGGGTCGCCATGGCGGCCCGCTTAATATCAGCAATCGTCGGCATTCGCTCGCGGATTGCAGGTCGTCCATACGCCGCCGATGACGCCACAGCAAGCCACCCCATCCTCAGCCCTACTGCCGCTTGGTCTTCTGCGATGTTACCCCAGAGTTACCCCGGTTTTTGCGCCTTTTTCAGCCCGTTGTCCCGTGGTCGGCTACAATGCGCACGATTATGTATGGAAACGCTTGGTTATGGGGTATTGGAGCCGTGATCGGGATGAAAAATCGCCGTTTCCGCGCCCCATGCACGGTTCGGCATCGCCATGCATAACCATGCATCGCAACCTCCGTCAAGGGGAAACGGGGACATTGTTTTCACGCCGGATAGAAACGTTGGAATACCGCCGTTTCCGACACTTGGAAGAACAGCCCCGCAGGCGCGGGGTAACACTGGGGTAACATTCCCGGACACCGGAACCGCCGCGACACGCCCGGGTCAGGACAATTCGGGGTTAAATGACAAAATTTGTGTTTTATTCCGGCGTGTCGAGGTAGCGTCATTGGCGCATCCTGCTCGGTGGGTCCTGGCATCAAGCCCTCATCCGTGTGAATGTCGGTGTCATATCCCTTCTACTGGTTGCTATTTGGAGGGTGTCTGGGATGATGTCCTTTCGTCTGTCATCTGAAGCCGCTGGATCAGGTTTTCTGGAAAAGTCAAGTGGGGATGCCGATAATGCCACGGATCCAAAATCACCCCGCGACACGCCTTGCGGCAGTAGGGATAAGTGGCAGAATAAAACACACATTTCGTCATTTAACCCACAATTCGCGGGAGAACGCGTCCGACACCGCATCCGACACCGCATCCCGCCGGTCGGCGAAAACGGCCGCATACGTGTTCAGCGTGACCGTCGCGTCCTCATGGCCCATCAGATCCTGAAGCGTCTTCACATCCGCGCCGTTCATGATGGCGACCGACGCGAACGTGTGCCGCAGCGAATACAAGGTCAGCCTGCGCCCATCGGGTCTGACGCCCGCGGCGTCCACGGCGCGTTTGAACACGCGCAGCCGCCACTGCTGGTAGATGATGCGTTCCCCACGCGGCGACGTGAACAGCGGCTCACCGCCGTCGCGACCCTCGCACAAGGCCTCCAATTCGCCGCGCAGGAAAGACGGAATCGGCAGACGCCGACGCCCCCTGACGGTCTTCGTATCGCCCTGCACGTACCGGTAATGGCCCGCCTCGGCCTTCGTCATCGTCTTCGACACGCTTATCATATCGTGCGTGAAGTCCAGGTCGCGCACATCCAATGCGGCCATCTCGCCCGGCCGCATGCCCGTCGATGCGAGGAACAGGACCAGCAGACGATCCATGGGGCGGCCGCATGGCCTGCCCGTCGGAGTCTTCAGCCGTCCCGCCGCGTCCGCGATGGCGCGCACCTCCTCCAACGTGAACGGGTCCACCCGCTGCACTGGGACCCGAGGGAGCCGAACACCCCTGGTCGGGTCGGCCGGAATCCATTTGCGGCGCACCGCGAACCGGAGCATGGAGCCGAGGATCTTGCTTACGGCCGTCCGTATTGCACCCTTCGTGAACGGCTCTCCACGCTGCGTGCGAATGGCCCCGGAATCCAGGTCGCGCACCCAGGCCTTGACCGCCCGCTCGTCGATATCCCCGATGCAAGTGGAGCCGAAGCGCGGACGCACCATGCTTTCGTAGTGGCGGCGGTAGTTGTCGATGGTGGATGGGCGCACGCCCGTATGGTCGGCCAGCCAAGGCTCCAGCAGATCGTCCAGCACACGCCGGCCGCCACGTGGGTCGACATACCGTCCCGAACGCAGGTCGTCGTTGAGCTCCGCGGCCCGCTCTTCGGCGGCCTCGCGCACGGCGAAGCCCTCCCGATGCTGCCGTCCGTCGGCCCGCCAGCAGACCTGCCAGCGCATGCCGCGCCCATAGTCGGCCGTCTTGAATGCGTCCGGCAGATCGGCCGTCGACGGATTCGCGGCCACCCGGCGGCGCATGCGCGCGGTCGGCACCGTCTCCACGCCGTCCACCACGGCCTTCGATTTGAGCCACCTGTCGCGTATCCACGCCTTCGCCATATCCGTCTCCTATATATATGTCGTCTATTCGCCGCGTGCGAATGCCTCGATGGAAGCGCGGTTGAAGTACCACCGGCCGCACGCGACGAAGCCGGTGATATGCCCGGAACGGGCGAGCCTGACGATGGTGCGCGGGTCCTTGAGTCCCAGCATCCTCATGGCGGTGGTACGGTCGACCAGCAGCTGCTGGTCGGACAGTTCAATGTCCATGTCGGCGTCCTTTCGCATGTACGAGCATTGCTATGCACGTACATGCGTCGCCGCGTAGGATGATTCGCATGGGATTAAAGGGATACCGGAAAGTCGCCGGGCTGACGCAGGCCGAATTGGCCGCGGCCATCGGCTCCACGCAGTCGCACATCAGTGAATACGAGAACGGCGCGCGCAGGCTCGAGACCATGCCCGCCGCCCAATTCCTGCGACTGGCGGAGATTCTTGATGTCAATCCGCGAATGCTGCTCACCGGTGAGATCCCGTACCATGACGATGAGATCGCGGTAATAGGCAGGGTCGCCCGCGCACGCCGCCGGTACGCGCGGGCCCAAAACGAGGACAATGCGCGCAGGCTGCTCGCCGCGGAGCTGGTGCTTGCCCGGCGTCGCGGCGAGGGAGGATTCCCCGCCCCGCGCACATCCAATCACGGTCGCGCCCCATCATCGCGGGTCGGCTCATAGAAGCCCCAGCGTTCACCACTGCCGCACGGGTCTTTTCCATGGAGCGGAGCGGATGGCATGGTATCCGGACGCGTTCGCTGTGGATGTCGATATAGGGCATTGAGGCTCCTCCCTTCCGTCGTGGTTTCCACCTTGACTCCCGCCATGCCCGGAAACGCACCCTCGGTGTGGTCGTTACCGCTCAATACCGCTTCGGGACGCATGGGCGTCGGCATGGAGGTACCGGAACTAATGACGGCCCAGCAGGTCGCCCGCCTGCTGGGCATATCCACGGAAACGTTGCGCAAGTGGCGGGCGAAACGCAAATGCCTGCCATACGTGCGCGTGGGGCGGCACATCCGCTACAGGGCCGCCGACGTGGCCGCGTTCGTCGAACAGAGGACGGTCATGCCCGTCTAGCCCTCGATTGCCCTTTCCACGCCGTCGGTGGCGGCGACCAGCCGGTCGAGCTCGACATGCGTGTAGATTTCGTTTGTGGTGGACACGCGGCTGTGACCCATGATCGCGGTGCGGGTCACATCGTCCAGGCCGAGCCGGTTCAGGATGGTCGCGGTGGTGTGACGGGCGGAGTGCGGCACATATTCGTGGCCGGCTCCGATGCGATCCAATGCCCGGTGCCAGCGTCTGCGTTCCACGCCGCCGGTCAGGGGCAGCCCCCGGTCGTCATGGAACACGAGCCCGTCGCGGTTGACGCCGTGGCGTTCGATGTAGGCGAGCAGCTGGGCGGCGAGCGCCTCGGGCAATGGTATGGCGCGGCGCCCTTTCTCGGTTTTGGGACGAGTGCGGTACATGCCGTTGCCCAGCGGCGTGCATTCGACGCCCTTGGACAGGTTCTCGACCTCGCGTTTCGTCAGGTGCTGCGCCTGCCATTCGACCAGGACGACCAGCCGGTCGCCGTCGCGGCGCAGTTCGTCCCGGGTTAGGCCGAGTCGTTCGCCCTGGCGCATGCCGGTCATGAACGCGAGCATCCACATGAGTCTCCACGTGTCGTCCGTCTCGGCGGCGATGAGGTCGGCGGCCTGTTCGGGCGTCAATACTGCGCGTTCCTTCAATGCCACTCGGGGCGCGGTGCCCTTGACGGCGGGGTTCCTTTCGATGACGCCCTCCAGCACGGCGTCCTCCAACGCTTTGTGCAGGGTTCGCCATGCGCTGCCCGCGGTGCCGGAGCTCCTGCCCTGCTCGACGGTGATGTAGCGTTCCATGCGGCGGAAGTGGGCGGGTTTCAGCTCATCGAGCCGCACCTTGCCGATGGCGGGGATGATGTCGTTCGCGCCGACGGACGCATACGTGCCCCAGGTGCGGGGCTTGAGGCGCGGCTTGCACACGTCGGTCAGCCAGTGGTCCATCCATTCGGCCACGGTGGGAGGTTTGACGTAGCCGACGCGGTGGGTGCGTTCGAACTCGGACAGTGCCTCCTTGAGCCGTGACTCGGCGACGGCCTGTGTGTCGGCGGTGCGGCTCACGCGGTGCTCCTCGCCGGTGTTCGGGTCGACGACGGTGCGGTATGCCTTCACCCTGCCGTTGGGCAGTCGGCGGATGCCGCCCGCGCCTTTCGTCCGTCGCCGGTCGGCCGGGGCGATCTTGGCCCGTAGTCGGTCGACGAGCCGTTTTGGATTGGTGCCCGTGAGCACCACGTTCGTGCCATCGGTGCCTGTGAGCACCAGCGTGTAGTCGGACATGCCGTTTTTCCCTGCATTCATGCGTTCCGCCTATGCAGGTCACTTATAGGTCACTTATGATTACGCCTGATTGAGCCTGATTGACGGAAATCGCGGTTGGTCAAAACAGCCGTTTACCAACGAAGAACGGCGTAATACCGCCGATAATCGGTGATATTACGCCGTTCTCCAAAACAGTGAGGCAAAGCGCCGGAGCTACTTCAACATCTGATTTCGCTAATCAGTAGCTGAAACGGGAAGCAAGTTTGGGCTTGCTTCCCGTTTTTCGTATGTGTGCGGGATGTTCCCTGCCACGGTTTTCAGTGGTGCGTGAGGTCTTCCGGCATGTGGGTGGGATACACCTGATCACAGCATGACATCGTTGTCATCGTGACGTTAGTCCGGTAATCGGTCCCCGTATACGCGCTTCGCCACTGGCGTGGCGGACGGAAGCGCGCTACGGTGTTCAAGGACAATCAGGAGGAACCATGGCACACATCCCGACTTCCCAGCAGGCGACGCACGGCATCAACGACGCCACCGGCACAAACGGCACTACTGGCGGCACCACCGGTATCACGAGCAATACCAGCAGCGCTGACAGCCCTGACAACACTGACGGCTTAGCACACGCCCCGACCAGTCAGCCGAATGCCATCGAAATCGCCATCTACCACCGGTTGAGCAAGGTCATCGACCCAGAATTGGGGCGTTCCATCACCGATCTGGGCATGATCGCCGCAATCGAGGCAACCCCTCGCGATGCGCTCCCCTCGACCTACGACGTGATTGTGCACGTGGAGCTCACCGTGGCGGGATGCCCGTTGTCGAAAACCATCACGAACCAAATCAACGAGGCTGTGGCGGCTTACCCGGATGCCACGCTCATCCCCCACATCGAAGTGAGCGCGATGAGCCAAGACAAGCTCGCGAACCTCGTTGCGCAGCTCAAGGCCGAACGCCGGCAGAACCCGTTCACCAAGCCGGGCATCAAGACGCGAATCTTCGCCATCGCTTCCGGCAAGGGCGGGGTCGGCAAATCCTCAGTCACGGCGAATCTCGCCGCCACCTTCGCCGCGCTCGGCTACGATACCGCTGCCATCGACGCGGATATCTACGGATTCTCGCTTCCGCGGCTGTTCGGTGTACACACGCAACCCACGAATCTGAACGGCATGCTCATGCCTGTGGTCTCGTGGGGCGTCAAACTCATGTCGATCGGCATGTTCGCCGGCTCGGAGCGCGCAATCCTGTGGCGCGGGCCGAGACTGCAACGCTCGCTGGAGCAATTCCTGTCGGACGTGTGGTGGGGCAGCCCGGACGTGTTGCTGCTCGATATGGCCCCCGGCACCGGTGACATGGCGATTTCGGTCGCGCAGACCTTGCCGAACGCCGAACTTGTGGTGGTGACGACCCCGCAGCCGAGCGCCTCGGAAATCGCGGTACGTTCAGGTCTGGTCGCCCTGCAGGTGCCGATGAAGGTGCGAGGGGTCGTTGAGAATATGAGCTATTTCGAGCACAAGGGCGAACGGTTGGAGATTTTCGGACACGGAGGTGGACAGCGTGTCAGCGAACAGCTGACCCACGCGCTCGGATATGATGTGCCGCTGCTTGCCCAGCTCCCGCTCGAGCCGGAAATCCGCGAGATCGACGATTCCGGGCGACCGGCCGTACTGACGCCATCCGGCGAGTTGGCCGACACTCCGCTCGCCGCACAATTCACCGCCCTCGCCCAATCCCTCATGTCCAGTACCAAGTAAACAGCACCGAACAAGGCGGGTAAGTAACACAGGTAAGCAACGCCACCCCAATCCCCAACGCAGCCCCCTTCCCAAACTGTCTACGGAATCAGCCCTCCCAGCGTCACCGGTTTGTGGAATTCCCCAAACCGTCCACGCAAACAGGCCTCCCAGCGTAGCCAGCTTGTGCAGCTGCTGCTTCTGCCGACGCTGAGGGCGGTCTCAGTGTCGGCAGAAAGTTGGGAGAGGTCAGTCAGCGAGTTCGGGTTGGGTCGTATCGGCTGCGCCAGCGCCAGCACGAGTGGCGGGTTCTCCCGGTTCGCCGGTGTCCAGCAGGCGGTGGAACTGGGTTTCGTCGAGGATCGGCAGGCCGAGCTCCTCGGCCTTTGTCGCTTTCGAGCCAGGATTCTTGCCGACCACCACGTATGTGGTTTTCTTGCTGACCGATCCCGCGGCCTTGCCACCGTGCGATACGATCGCTTCCTTGGCGGATTCCCGGCTGAAATCCTCCAACGATCCGGTCACCACCACCGTCATGCCGGCCAAGGTCTGCGGTTCGGTGTTCTCATGTTCAACCTGTCCCACTCCGGCGGCTTTCCAGGCGGCAAGAATCCTGCCACGCCAATCGCCCGGTTCGCGTGACTTGGCGAACCAGTCGACCACCGAACTGGCGATTTCCTCCCCGATACCGCCGATTTCAGTCAAATCCGCGACGCTCGCATGCTCAATCGCCTCAAGCGAGCCGAAATGGTCGGCAATCGTGCGGGCGGTTGGCGGCCCCAACCGCCTTATGGACAATGCAACCAGTACACGCCACAAATCCGCCCGCTTGGCCTTGTTGATCTCTTCGAGCAGCTTGTACGTGTTCTCCATCGGCCGTACGTACACCGGCTGTCGTGCAACCGTGCCGTCGCGCAGGGTCCGGGTCAGCTCGCGCACGACATGCGCGTCGCGCGGCACAGCGTACCCCGGGTAGGATTCCAGATCGTCCCCGCGCGCGATCGCCTGTTCGATCGCCTTCCCACTGGTCGCAGCTTTCGCGTTCGTCGGCGTCGTCCAGAACGCCGGCACCTGATGCCACAGGCCGGATCCGCCAATCCGACGGCGTATCTTGCGTTTCTTTCCGTTTTCGTCAGTCTGCTCGCGCACTTCGATAATCGGCGCCTCACGCCACACCTGCACATCGCGCAACATATCGGCGTCAAGAGTGAACAGGTCCGCTTCGCTGGACAATACCGGCGTCTGCATGGGCGGCAGTTGCAAGCCTTCCACCGGCTCATAGGGCTCCGGCTCTTGGCCGGGCTTCACATCGATCTCGGTGCGGTACGGGTCGTAGGATGCCACGGAATCCGGCCGGTTCTCCTCTGGATTGGTCAACGCGATTGCGCTCTGGTCGCCCAGATGCTCGATATCGAAGGCCTTGCGCGACCCCAGGTTGATAATCCGCTCGGTCAGCTGCGCCGGGCAGGATTCGACATTTGGGCAGCGTATGTCCTTGTCACCTTCCTTCGCTGGGGCGAGCACCGCTCCACAGGACGGACAGCGGGTGGGCATCACGAACTCATGCAGCTGGTCTTCTCTGCCTTTGCGCCGTTCCAATACCGGCCCGACAAGCTCCGGGATTACGTCGCCCGCCTTGCGCACAACCACGGTATCGCCGATGAGAATGCCCTTGCGCTTGACTTCGAAGGGGTTATGCAGCGTGGTGCGCGCGACCGTCGACCCGGCGACATACACGGGTTTGAGCACGGCGACCGGCGTGACGCGCCCCGTGCGCCCGACCTGCACGATGATGTTGAGCAGTTCAGTGTTGACCTCCTCCGGCGGGTACTTGTAGGCAATCGCCCAGCGCGGGGCGCGCGAGGTGGCGCCCAGCCGGCGTTGCAACGCCAGATCGTCGACCTTGACGACAATGCCATCGAGCGCATGCTCAATATCACCTCGGTGCTCGCCGTAGTAGTCGATCATGTCGAGAATCTGGCTGAAATCCGTGACCTCGCGGTTATGCGGGGATACCGGAATTCCCCACTTCTTGTACAGGTCGTACGCCTGCGACTGGTCGTCCACCTGGTCGTGACCCTGATGCGCGCTGCCCTCACCCCAACGCAAAGTGCCCAGGCCGTGCGCGTAGAAGCTCAATCGTCTGGTCGCGGCGATCCGCGGGTCCTTCTGCCTGAGCGAACCGGCGGCCGCATTGCGCGGGTTGGCGAACGGGGCGTGTCCCTCGTCCTCGTTGCGTTCGTTGAGCGCGTGGAAATCATCCCACCGCATGAACACTTCGCCGCGAATCTCCACGAATTCAGGGATATCCGAGGCAGGGCCGGCAAGATTCTGCGGAATGGTCGAAATCGTGCGCACGTTCATCGTGATGTCTTCGCCGACCACGCCGTCGCCGCGTGTCAAGCCCTGTTCGAGTACGCCGTTGCGGTAGATGAGGTTCAAGGCGAGCCCGTCGATTTTGACTTCGCAGGTCATCGGCAGCGGCTTGTCTTCCGGCCATTCGAGGTCTTCCCGCACGCCGTTGTACCAGTCGTGCAGCTCCTCGATGGAGAACACGTCGTCGAGGCTCATCATCCGCGAAGGGTGACGCACCGACACGAAATCATTGGAGAACGCCCCGCCGACACGGTGGGTGGGCGACTGCGGGGAATCAAGCGAGGGGAACGCGGCCTCAAGACGCTGCAGACAGCGCATGCGCGCGTCATACGCAGCATCCGAGGAAACCGGCGAATCGTCGATATAGTAGGCGACCTGGTCGCTTTCCACCCACGCGGCGACCTTGGCCCACAACCGTGCCGCCGCATCCGCATCCATAACGCTGACATCGAGCCGGTCGAGCCGCAGCGCATCCTCGTCGTCCGCGCGCAAAGCCGCAATCCACTGCACACTGCCGGGCGCGTACTTGCGCACGCCTTCGTCTGCGGCCACCGGAATGCCTTGTGTGCCCGTTGCTGGCGTATTTCCAGCCTCCTGATCAGGAGCGTCGAAATCCCATGCCAGCTGTTCCCCTTCAGCCTCGCCAGCCTTGTGTGCATCATGTGCAGTCATGCCAAACCCGCCATTCGTCATCGTTGCGCGGGCCGAACGCCCGCTTCCATGCACTCGATGATAGTAGAAGCCCGTCACCATGGGCGCATGATGATGCCCGGTTCAGGAGGCGGTCACCGATTCCGCCGCGCGTCGTCACTAGCGTTTTTCGTCGCGCGTCACCGCGTGGCGCTGTGTGTCGCCTTGTGCCGGACTTCACACGGCCGCGTTACGCAACCGATTTCAACGCGCGTCGCACTCCGCCAATCAGCGCCGGCATCACCGGTTCATGCGTCCAAGGACCGGAGGAACTGCGCCTGCGCCATATCAATACCGTCGCTTTGCCCGTCGTTCAACCGCGCAACCGCAATGGACAACGTGCGTGCGGGCACAAACATGCCGTTGTCGACGCACACCCGCGCGGCCTGACGCACAATCGGTTCGACTTCGGTGTGCGGCCACACCGGCAAATCATGTTCAGTCAGCACCGTCGCCGCATCCACGACATCGTGCGGCACGGGGATGCATTGCGAACGTGCCCGTTCCATGAGCTCATCCAACTCCGCAGGAAGTGTGGAGAACTGTCCGGGAGCGATATGGGCGGCCATAAGGTAGGCGGCGGCAGCGGTGTCGAACCGGTCGCGCATCCATTCGGAGTATGCGAACCGGTAGTATGCGAACGCCGCATCAGCCCGGTCGAGGGCGACCCGCAACGCGTTGAGGCAGGCGGCGCGTGCGGAATCCCAATCCTCGTCCCTGGCCAGCTGCACCGCCAAACGCATATGCGACAGCGGGTAGGCAGGCGCGTACGAGACCATCGTGTTGAGATGCTTCAGCGATGCCTTGGCCCCCTTGACTTGGGAGAGGATGTCAGCAAGCTCCATATGCGCGTAGAACAGGCTGTCGGGAATCAAGACCGTACGCTCCCCCGCCGTGGCGAACAGGCGGTTGTACACCACCCGTTCCGCGTAGGAGTTGAAGTATCGAGGCACGCCTTTCGACTGCGCAAACAATGCGTCAACCCGACTGACTGCCGCTTCCTGGACCTCGATCGCCTGGTCAGGCTGCCCTGAGAACAGCAGGTCTCGCGCTTTGACACGTTCGGCATCCAAGCGTTTGGCGAGGGTGAAATCGAAGTCGGGGGTGTCCTTGCCGTCAATCAGCGCGGCCCCGACCTGCGGGGCGAGCTGGGAGAGTTCCGGATCGCCGATATGCTCGACGATGCACATGGCGTGTTGCGCTTTGGCGACCGACGGCATGCTGTCATCCGAGGCGAGATGATGGAAATCGGTAACGGCACGCTGCAGCAGATCGACTCGCTGAATGGACAATCCGGTCGCATCCGTGCATCCCAGAACCCGGCTGGTCTGGGGACCGAAATGGGCTTCCGAGAACTCCGGCTCCTGCTGCGAGGCAAGCGGGCTGAACTTGGCGTCGCGCAAATCAAAGTCGGTGTCCACCGGTTCAAGTGCACCATCGGGATCGACCGACATGACCGCATCGAACATGCGGTAAGTGGTGAGCGGGTCGTTGAGCCCATGATTGTGCACATAGCCCAAGAATGCGTCCCGGCTGAACGTGACCGCGACCATATGCCGTACGGTCGGGTTGCTGCGCAGGGCTTCCAGCGGGTCGTCGCCGCGTTTGCCCGTGCGGGGGATCCCGGCGTTGCCCGCGATTCCAGCGTTGCCCGCGATCCGGTTCGATTCGTCCGGTTCATTCTGCCCAAGCGAACTGTTTCGGTCGTCGGATCCGTCAGACCCGTCCTGCCTGGCTCCCCCGTTCACAGCGTCCAATGTGCTCGATGTCGAACCGGAATCGGCAATGGTGAAGGATTCAGCTCCGGACCCATCTCGCTCGTTATTGCCTTGCGGAACGCTGAACACCGCTTCGTCGATGTCGGCGCCCTGCATCAAATCCTCGAATTCCTGCTCTTCCGCGGATTTCAAAGCATTATCCGGCGCACCATGACCTTCGTCTTGACCCTCGCCATGCCCCTCGCCGTGTTCAAACGAGGATTGCGCACTCAGCCCGTCTGCAGGAATGCGCCCCTCGCCCACATGCGAATCAGCGGCATCATGCGACCCGTCTCCCGGCTTGGGGGACGCCAGCGACGGATCGCCGTGCACATCGCCGTCCTTCGGCGCGGATTTGCCGCCCATCGCCGCTCCGGGCTCCTGGGTGCGCATGCGTTCGAACGCTTTAAGCGCCTCGCCCATGAGTTTGGCGATGGCGCTGTCCTGTTCGGCGACCGCTTCCTCAAGCCCGATGGAATCGATGGTCACGGACACCTGCCGCACCCGTGTGTCCACGGCGAACGCCATACCGGCCATCATCAGGCCGACGCGCAGGTTGTATGCCGCACTCATCGCGGCGCGCTCATGCTCCTCGAGTTTCACCCAGTCATGCCGGCGTTCGCTGTACCGGCTTTTCGGCATCATCGCGGCGCCCGCCGTGGTGAAGGCGATTGCCACGTTGCCGTCATGCAGGTTCGTGCGGAAATCAACGTCGAATCGGAAGGGCAGACGCATGCTGCGCAGCAGCAGCGACAACGTCTGGCGGTACACCCATTCGGACCCCGCGGCATCCTTGGTTCCCGTCATCGCACGCCCTGTCGGGTCGGGGAAATCATGGGCCATCTGCTCGGCGGCATCCCGCGCGATGCGCATCATGGTGTGCAACGGGGCGATACCATCGTCATGCAACGGATCCAACGGCGTGCGGTCGTCGCTGCGCAGGGCGATAAGCGCGGGATCGTTGAGCAACGCCATATCAAGCTGCGCCGCCTGTGCACGGGTGACATTGTCTTCGATCGGCTGCTGTCCGACTCTCGCGTTGCGTTCCAACACCGCGCTGACGGCGGCGAAACGGTTGAGCCCGCCTTCAATCACCAAGGATGCAAGCGCCGGCGAGAATTCAAGCGAGGAATCCCAGCTGAAGAAATAGCTCCCCGAGAAACTCGAAGTGTACAGGTGCAGCGGCTCGGCGCCATGAACTGCCTCCAGACCGGCGACCGGTTGAAGCGCTCCGGCCTCCCGCATGAGGTCGGAGAAGTAGTCTTCAAGGCCGGAAGAGCGCAAGCCATGCGCCCGCGCTTCCAAGGTGTCGCGGACGCTGCGCCGGATTGCACCCATCGGGGCCTCACGGTTGAGCCGACGGAAGATATTGCCCGATCCGAAGCCGATAAGCAAGCCACTCATCTGAGGCAGCAGATAGGCGGTAAAGAAGGCAATCGCGATGGCGTCACGGTATTCGAGGTCACAACGCATCTGGGGGTCGAGCTCCGCGCGCAACTGTTCCAGCGTATAGCGGTTGTTGCGCTTGATCCACGAAGCGAGCCACATCATCCGCCCGTCCTGTCCACGCCCGACGATGCTGCCTTGCAGCACATCGACCTCGGATTCGTCGTTGCGCTCGCCTCCGATTACACCGCGCAGGAGATCGCCGGCGCGTACGCCCATGGACGCCTGCGCGCGAGCCCCTGTTCCCAGCCGTGTATGGTCCGGCAACCGCGATTCGCCGTCCTTGCTGAACATGAATCGGATTTCAGCGCCTTGAACATCCATCGTCGGGTCTGTTCCGGCGAATACACGGCCGCGATCGTCGGCGAGCGCGATCTGGGCGAAACGATCATCCCCGATGAACATGCCCAGGGAGAACGCCCGCCCGCGTGTCTGCGGCAACTGCGCCCATCCAAGGCGCAATCCCTCAGGCACACCAGAAAGGCCCTCGTAGACCCGGCGCTTGACGATTGGCGTGAGTTTGATGGCGTGGCGGCTCAGCTCGTCCACCACATTGTCTGGGTTCGACAGCGCCCGTCCGAAGGGATTCGCCGGCGCGGATGAGCCGTGTCTGTCGCCATCCGGCTGGCCGAATACCGAATGGCGAATCGATTCTTTCAGCTTGGCGAACATCGATGGTTTCGGCTGGCTGCCGTGTGCGTCCGTATGCTTCCTGAATCGTGTCATACGGCGATTGTCCCAATGCGCGCAGACATGGCGGGGTGGTCTTGCTCTTAGAATAAAACCGTGCTGTCTGTCCACGAACCTCTTGTCCACCGCGGCCGGTCCCATCCGGCGGCGCGGTTCGCCCTCATATCCGTACTCATCATCGCCGTGCTCGAATGCGTGGTGTTCAACCTGCCGTATTGGACAGGCGTGGCGGCGAGCACCGATTCCCCCGCCACGCTCAACACCATAGGCTCCGGACTGGTGCGTGAAGCTTCCGGCACACTGGACGTGACCGATCAGACGAAGGCGTTTCTGTCCGTGCCGGTGGACGGTAGTTCACACTATGTTCGCCTCGATCTGGCGCAAGTTACCGGGGCAACAGGGACGACACGCTCCCACATCGTATCCGTTGTTCGTGTCCGTCTTGATTCGGACGGCCGCGCCGGCTCGTCCACGCTGGTCGACGTATCTCAGCCGCGCTCATTGTATCTGCGCACGGACGCGCAGCATATGGTGAAACTGTGGATTCAGGCTCCCGCCGGCACCCAGGTTCCGATTTTCGCGGTCCGTCCCAATGTTCGCGTCGCGTTCCAAGTCGATTGGCTGCGCGTCGCCGTGATGGCCGCCATCGCCGTCCTCATCGCCTGTTGGCGGCCTCGTTCGGCGCTGTGGCGTATTCGCGTCAACCCGGCGAGTGCAGCACAGCGCCTGGCCTTTTTCGCGGTGATGGCGGTTGTCGGGGTGATTTCGCTCACCGGCGCGGCGATTATCGCCACTATCTGGAAACCATTGGTATTCCAAGCCCCGAACGGGTACACGTACGATTTCGACCAGTATGGCCATATCGCCGATGCGCTTCTGCAAGGCAGGGTCTGGCTTGATCTGCCGGTGTCGTCGACGTTTGCGCAGAGCGCCAATCCGTACGACCCCGCCCTGAGGGAACGTCTGCTGGACGCGGGGGCATCTCCCATTTATTGGGATTACGCGTTCTATCGTGGGCACTGGTACTCGTATTTTGGTGTGATTCCGGCGATTATTCTGTTCGTACCCTATCAGGCGCTGTCACACGTGATAGACGGCATGCCGGCCATGCTGCCGTCGGCAAGCGCGGTGCTGGTGTTCCTGTTCGGATTCGTCCTGTTCGGTTCGCTGCTGACAATCAGAATGCTGCGGCGTGTTGCCCCCAATTGCTCGGTGGCCGCCATGAGCATGGCTTTGGTGGCGATGCTGTTGGGTTCGAACGTAGGGTATCTGTGGCTTCGCACGAACTTCTATTCCGTGCCGATCGCCGCCTCGCTGATGTTCACGACGCTTGGATTGTGGCTGTGGGCGGGAGCTGAACGTCCGAAAGGCTCCCGCCGGCTGTGGCATGTGGGTGACGCGCCCGGATTGTCGTTGCCGCGGTTGGCTTGCGGCGCCGCCTGCATCGCGGCGAACGCGGGGTGCCGCCCGACCTTCGCGTTGAGCGCATTGCTGATCTTCCCCATGTTCTGGCGGCAAATCAGGCAGATGGCGCGATTGGTGAGGACACGCAAGGCGACGCGCCAACTATTGGCCGGCCCCGCGGCGGTGGTCCTGCCCGCAATCGCGGTGGTGATTCCGGTGTGCGTCTACAACGCGCTACGTTTCGGCTCGCCGTTCAATTTCGGCAATTCGTATCAGATCACCGTCAACGACATGACCTCATACAGCGAACCGGTGGCGAATATCCCGTGGATCATCGGTTATTACCTGCTGTTGCCACCCCGACTGCAATCGACGTTCCCGTTCGTGGCAATCAACCCCACGCCATTGCCACATTGGGGTTTCGCCGAACCGATGGTTGCCGGATTGTTCGCCATATGCCCGATGGCGTTGCTGGCCTTCCTCATTCCGCTGTTGCGTCGGCATCGTCGTGAGCGATTCGGCGCGCTGTTCTCCTACATGTTGATGCTCGGCATGGCCATCATGCTGGTCGATGCGTTCAAAGCCGGGTTGGGCTGGCGGTATATCTGCGATTTCGGGTGGCTCATCACACTGGCGAGCCTGCCGGGGCTGCTGTGGGTGCTCGGCGAACTGCCCCAACAAGGGGTCACAGGCGGCACGGGAGGCACCGGCACACATGCGCTGCAAGACAGTCGCATAACGGGACGCTGGCAACGGTTCGCGCTTGATACCAGGCGCACCCTGATCATGCTGCTCCTGCTGGCGAGCATCCTGTTCCTTCTCGCCTCGTGTTTCGTCACCGGCCGCGATGATTCGCTGCAACGCTCGGCCCCGGACATTTTCGCGCGGATTCAAGCCTGGTTCTCGCTGCTAGGATGACTGGTATGGATATCTTCTCAGGATTGTTCTCGCGCAGGGATAACACGCCCCGCCCCGACCATGTGACGTTCACGTTGGCACAGACCACGTACACGTATGAGGATGGCAACACGGGCTTGCACGACACGACCCTGACCCTCGACACGCGACGCACCGCGGTAATCGGTCTGAACGGCTCAGGCAAGACGACACTGCTAAAACTGCTCGATGGCTCGCTCGCCCCCACTTCAGGTTCGGTCACGATCTGCGCGGGCGAGCACACGCTGCACCCCGGCTCCCGCAAAGACCGCAAACGTGTCGAACAGCTAATCGGCTGTGTGCGACGGGAGGAGATTCCGAACAGCTTCTACCGCAGCGAAAACATCGCAAAGGCGCTTGACGCGCATATGCAGGCGCGACACATCGCGGATGCGGAGCGTCAGGCGCGTATCGGCTCGCTGTTGGCGCAGCTTGATTTGTCGGTGTGGCGGGACAGGCCGGCGGACGCGCTCGACAGCGAGCACCGTCATCTGCTGGCCATCGCGGCCGCGTTATGCCTTGATCCTGCGGTTCTGGTCGCCGACGAGCCAACGAAGGGACTTGACGAAATCGGAACCGCCCACGTGGCGCGCGCCCTGTTTGCGCTTGACCGTCAAGTGGTATTCGCCACGCACGACACGGATATGATCACCAGACCGGAATATGCGATTGACCGGGCATTGCTCTTGGACGGCGGACGTATTATGTTCGACGGGAGCCCCCAAGACGCGGTCACCGCCTATACTAATCTGATTCGCCGCATGCGCGATCGCGCGTAAGACTAAGCCTGCTCGCGTAAGTCTATGATTCGCACGCGCGATATGTCTGCGCCGCTCGCGATGTTCGCGCCGTTTGCTCCACTGTTCGCCTGATATCAGTGAACTTGGGTTCTTGCCACCAAAGTTCTTGGGGTTTCCGTTCGTGGATGATAGCCAAGCGATCGCTAAATTTTCGCTGAATGCTCGTCGGATTCGTCTATTCCTTGAGCATCGCCGCTACGGTATCCAGCATCGCGGCAATGTTGCGTGTGAAACGATCCGGCTGCGGTAGGAGCGAAACCGCGAGATACCCGTTGGAAGTCATATCGAAGAAGTAGCCAGGCTGCCCGGTCAGCCGATGGTCGCGGATCATCCGCAACACGACTTCGTTCTCATCAAGCACCGAGGGAATCCGCACCAAAGCATTCCAGCCCCCTTCCATACGCAGCATCGATACCAGACCGTTGGGGTCATCGACGAGCATACGACGCAAGGTTCCGGCGTTCGTCTGGACACGATCGCTAACCCGTGCGGTCTGTTGCGCCGCCTCGGCAAGGAACGAGGGAAGACGGTCTGCGATGATATCGCTCATCGGCAGATAGTCGTCAGCGATCACGTCAAGTCGTTTCAATGCTTCATCGACATCAAGCTCAGGGCCGGACACCTGAATCCACCCAACTTTCGCGTGCGGGGCTGCAAGTGTTTTCGACAATCCGTCCAACGCGAAAGTCAGCACGCGTGGCTCCCCCGCCAAGCGTGCGTTGCCTGGGAACGGGTCGACCGGGAAATCATAGAACACCTCGTCGGCAATAATGGCGACCCCATGCTCGGCACATAGCCCCACAATCGTCTCACGCTCTTCGGGCTTGACGTACGAACCGGTCGGATTGTTCGGATTAATCAGCACCAACGCGCGGATTTTCGCGCCCTGCGGGCCATTCAGCAGAGATTCCAGTTGCGCGGTATCGATGATCCATGACCCGTCGAAACGCTGTTGATACGTGACGACTTGGACGCATTCCAGCGCCGCGATCGATTCGATGAGCGGATATCCAGGCTTGGGGGCGAGCACGATGTCGCCGGCGTCGCACAGCAGTTTCATCAGCCACGAATACGCTTGTGAGGTTGAGCTGAGCAGATACAAGCGATTCGGATCGACCGGCTGCGCGTCAGGCAACGTGGACTCGCGGCGGCGTCTATCAGCAAGGAAATCGGCCAGTTGCCGCCTGGCTTCGAATTGGCCGCGGGGTTGCGCAGCGTAGACGGTCGGCAAGGATTGCGGCGCGAGCGCAAACTTGGTCGGATTCGAATCGTTGAGTTTGTTTAGCGTGATGCCGTCCTCTTTGGCGGCTTGCTCCGCCCGGGCAATGACATTCGGGGCGCTGATGTCTACTCGTGATGAAAATCGCACGCCACCATCCTAGCGCACACCCTCATCACGGCCATTGCAGGCAGCGGACGAGGGCTGTCCCGTGGAAGTCAGCGCCGCCAGACTCCCGCCCCGGCAGAGATGTCCAAGCCAAACCTTCGCTCCAAACCGCCCACACCGCCACCATGTGAGCCAATCCTCACACAACACCGCCAAACCCCGCCACCAGATGAAAAGTCTGAAGCAATACCTTTGGTTCCAATATGCCGCAAGCAGGCAGATACCAAGCGTTTTGCCGTTCTCCGCTGCGCCTTCCGTATAGTTGCGTATGGCACCGCATACGTAACCAGATGGAACTCTCATTCACCACCATGGCGCCAATACGTCGCAACGACCAAACTTCATCAACTCCGCCAACCAACCGACCGCCACCGACCAACCGACCACACCACGAACTAACCGACCGTAACGCCACCAGCAAACCAAACCGGCAAAACCAAACCGGCAATACCAACCACCAACCCAAACCGACGAACCGCCCAAACCGCCTCCAAATACGCGTTGTGGCCCGCCCCGATCACCTCGGGACGGGCCACAACCGATGCTTCAGCACCTCCGACATCCCAACCGCATGCGTTCGTCCGCATCCGGACCAGGATTCGCCGCAGAATCCGTTACTTGGCGGCTTCAGCAGCCTTGGCGGCCTTGACGCTGGCGTAGTAGGCGGCACCGATGATACCTGCCTCATTGCGCAGCTTCGCCGGAACCATCGGGGTCTTGATATCGATGTACGGCAGGAACTTCTCGCTCACGCGGCTGACGCCACCGCCGACCACGAACAGATCGGGGTTGAAGTACTTCTCCATGAGGCCGTAGTACTTGGTCAGGCGCTTCGCCCACTTCTTGTAGCTCATATCAAGCTTGTCGCGCACGGACGACGCCGCGTACTTCTCCGCGTCGCCCTTGCCGTTCTGCAGTTCGATATGGCCCAGCTCGGTATTCGGGATGAGCACGCCGTCGTAAATCAGAGCGGTGCCGATGCCGGTGCCGAGCGTGGTCGCGATAACCAGACCGTCCTGGCCCTTTGCCGCACCGAACTGTTGCTCGGCGATACCCGCCGCGTCAGCATCATTAACGACAACCACCGGACGACCGCACGCCTTGGAGAACTCCTCGGTGACGTCCACGCCAATCCAAGACTGGTCAAGGTTCGCCATGAAATCAAGGGGCTTGCCGGGCTTGATCGGCGCCGGGAACGCGATACCGACCGGCGCGTCCTCGGGAACTTCAAAATGTTCAAGCTGCTGACGCACAATGTCCGCAACGGCCTGCGGAGTGGATTTCTCCGGGGTCAGAATCTTCAGACGCGGTTCAGCGAACTCACCCTTCCCCAAATTGACGGGAGCCGCCTTGATGCCGGAGCCGCCGATGTCAACGCCGAAAGCCTGTGCTGTCTCAATCATCTTTGACCTTCCTATGAGGTGATGGGGTGTATGAACCGGTACGGCGATTGTACCGCGCCCCCTGACCGAATGCGGCCGCGCCACGCCGAAAACCTGCAAACGCTTTCATCATTGTTCCCAAGTCTTCGGGCGACACACGGCCAATCGAATTGCAAACGTGACTTCGATCCTCACTTCAACGCGGGCATCGGCCGCCAATCGGGATCATGCAGCAACTTGTGCGAATCCCACCAGCCGCGCGCGATAGCGGACAGCCCACTGCGCAGGTGCCCCTTATCCACGGCAACCAATCGGATGACCTCCTTGATTGCGGTGGCAGCCGTACCGAGTGCAAACAACGCAGGGCGATAATCCCCGTACACCATGAAATACCGCGCCATATACCCGCGGTTGCGCATGATGTGGTACCGGTTCATATCGGATGTGGAGTTCAACTGCCGCAACCCGGCGATATTCCAGTTGTCGATATCGCGCGTACGGCGGATGATGACGTCCTTGACTTCGATCGGATTGGTGACTTTGCTGGCAAGATAGCCGTACATCGTGTCATCCCAGTAGATGAAGAACCGCCCGTCTGGGAAGCCGATTTTCTCGACGATGTTGCGGCGGAACAGCCCGCCCTCGAAGCACATGGTGTTCATGAGCCGGTAGCCACGCGGCCCGAACGCCGCCGGGGCAATCGGATTGGGGATGCCCAGCGGGACGATGAAATGGTACTGCCAGTAGAACGGACCGCCGTCATAATCGTTGCGGCTGCCCTGGATCACGTCGTGATGGAGGGTCCATGGAGCGAGCTTCTCAATGGCATCCGGCAGCACCGCCACGTCGTCGTCCATGACCCAGAACCATTCGGCGCCGAGCTCATACGCTTTGCGCACGCCGTTGCTGAAACCGCCGGAACCGCCGATGTTGCCTTCTTGCGGGAAGTACACCACACGGTTCATGTTGCCTTCCGTGTCGGCGATGGTCTGTCCCCATTGGGCGGTGACCGCGGCGCTGAAATCTTCGACCATCGACTTGGTGGTCTCGCTGTGTTCGTTGTCCACGACGACAATACGCCACGGCGCGACGGTCAGCGCCTTGAGCGAATCGAACAGTGTCGCGAGCAGCTTCTGCCGCTTGTAGGTGACGATGACAATGGCCAGCTTGTCGATGGCGGCTTTCTTGGCGTGCTGTGATTGTGTCATAGTCACCATTCTTGCACTTACCCTCGCCGAACGCCGAATATCGAGCTTCGACTTGCGTTTGCTGCCGTCATACGGTATTGATGATTTCTGTAAGTTTCAGGGAAGGTGAAATTCCTTACTGGCGGTAACGACAAGCTGTCCGCATTGAGCGGCGGCGTTACATGTCGAAGCCCGCGACCCGCGCAAGCGGCTGATCCGGTGGGAATCCGGGGCCAACGGTACAGTCCGGATGGAAGAAACGGAGCTCAGATGAGCATCTTTTCGCATACCCATATTCTTGTACGTGCCATTGTCAAGGATGATGATCTGCCAGGAAGCGTCCAGCCTACTGATACCGCAGCTGATTCCCAGGCCACACCCGCAACCACGCCAGCAGCCACACCCGTGGCCGATGCAGCCGACGCAGCCGTGTCACCGAAAGACGCCCATTCGACCGGCGTTGGCGATTCCGGCCGCTGGTCAACCCGCCGCATCGCCATGTACGCATGCTTCGTGGCGTTGTCCATGGCGTTGAGTTTCGTTGAATTCCCGCTGATTCCAGGTGTTCCGTGGCTCAAATACGATCCGTCGGGCATCGTCGCGCTGGTCGCGGGCTTCGCTTACGGTCCTGCGGCCGCGCTGATCGTCAGCATCCTCGGGTTCGTCCCGCATCTGTTCATCAGCCCGTGGGGTACGCTCATGGCCTGGCTGGTCGCAATCGGTTTGTCTGTGCCGGCAGCAGTGATCTACCGGCGTATGCATACCCGTCCCGGTGCGGTGCTCGGTCTGGTCGTCGGCGCGATTGTCGCACTCGTGCTTGCGATTCTCGGCAATCTGGTCATCACTCCGATGTACGCGCATATGACCGTCGCCCAGGTCGCCGCATTGATTGTACCGGCGCTGTTGCCGTTCAATCTTGCGAAGTACGCGATCAACTGCGTAGTCACCTTCCTGATTTACAAGCCAGTGTCTGAACTGCTCAACAAGTCGGCACGCTGACCAACACGCAGGTCTGGCCGTCCGGTGGCCACGAGCGTTGGGCGGCCAGACCTGCATCTCGTTCCCGGAACCTTCGATTCCCACATCATCGATAAACCCCATTGACACACCACCCCTGCTCCCACGAAAGATACGGATACTGCACATCATCATGAACATCTCCCGGATTTCCTCCCCCGCCCCGGATTCGGTCGCGACATCGACACCGGCTTCGGCGCAGGTGGATGCGAACGCGAACGACAGGCAGGACCTTGCCGCGAGCTTGCGCCGCGTTCGCTACCGGTATTCCGGTGCACACGACTGGGCGCTCGACGGGGTGGACCTCGATATCCACGCCGGTGAATATGTGTGCATCGTGGGGGCCAACGGTTCGGGAAAATCAACGCTTGCCCGGCTTCTTGCAGGGCTTTCCGCCCCAGATTCGGGTGTGATCACGTTGGACGGGCATCCGGTATTCGATGCCGCGGGCGCGCATGCCGACCAGTACCGGCTCGCTCGGCATGATATCGGCGCGGTGTTTCAAAATCCTGAGGATCAGATTGTCACGACCATCACCGGCGACGATGTGGCCTTCGGACCGGAGAATCTGGGGATGAGCCGCCCGCACATCGGCGATCAGGTCGCGCATGCACTCAAAGCGGTCGGCATGATGGAGCGTATCGAAGACGATCCGACAACGATGAGCGGCGGCCAGCAACAGCGCATCGCCATCGCCGGAATCATCGCGATGAATCCTGCGATGGTGGTGCTCGACGAGCCGACCGCAATGCTCGACCAGGATGCGCGTATCGGCGTGCTTGACATCCTTGACGCACTTCACCGGCGGGGGGCCACCATCGTGCATGTGACCCATCATGCGGATGAAGCGCATCGCGGCCAACGCGTCATCACCATGAGCGCAGGGCGGATCATCAACGATTCCAGCGTTGCAACGCCATCCCTGGATGGTTATCCCAATTCATCAGAGCATCCTGCCAAGGATGATTTCCGTCATATGCTGCAAACAAGCGGCATGCCGGTCACGTGGCTGCACCCTGGTTCAATCGACGGACGTACGCCGTTGCCGTCCGGCACGTCGCTTGCGCAGGGGACCATGTCCCTCGCCGCGGCGACACCCATGACCGCCGGTACCGATGCCGCCGGGATTCCTGGCACCGGTTCGCCCGACGCCGAAGAAATCCCTGCCGCACAGCCCTCGGCACCCGCAATCAGCGTGGACCATGTGTCCTTCACCCCTCAGGGTGCAGTCTCCCCCAGCGTGGATCGGTTGACTTTCTCCGTGTGTTCCGGCGAAACCGTGGCGCTCATGGGCGCCAACGGAGCCGGGAAAACCACGCTGATCAGGCTGCTGGCCGCCTTGGATCGTCCTGACAGCGGCAATATCACCATCGACGGCATCCCTGTAGCCACGGATTACAGGCGCACTGGGAACGCAGACGAAAGGCGACCGACGCAACCGGCTGAACGATTGAAGTCCCGGTTGCTAACTTGGCTGGCCAAGCCCAGGTCGGGGGTGCGCCCGTTGGCCCGCGCCCAACGAGTCCAGTTGAGACACCGGCTTGGACTGGTCATGCAACATCCGGAACGACAGTTGTTTGCACAGACGGTGGCCGAGGATGTCGCGTACGGCCCGCGCAATCTGGGGCTTTCCGAGCAGGAAGTCGCGCAACGTGTCGATGAAGCGCTGGAATTGCTGCATATTGGCGATATCCGCGACCGCTCGCCGTTCAGCCTGTCCGGCGGGCAACAGCGGCTTGCGGCCATTGCGGGGGTTATCGCCTGCCATCCGGATGTGCTGCTGCTGGACGAGCCGACGGCCAGTCTCGATGAGACGGCGAGCGCACGAATCCGCGGTTTGCTCGCTGATCTGCACCGCCGCGGGGTTACGGTGCTGCTGGTCACCCACAGTATCGACGAGGCACGCGCTGTTGCCGACCGCGTGCTGGTGCTTGAGTCTCCGACAAACGCCCAGCAGAAGGTAACTCCGCAATCGGCAGACGAGCAGAAACCGGCGGACACACTACAATCGGAGGCATCCGCGGCGGCATCATCAGACGATATCCCCGCGATTCCATCTGCCAATACCGCGGATATCCAACCTTCCGAAGCACGGCGAACCGGCACCGGACGTTCCGCAATCGGCAAGCTTGACACCAGGGTGAAAGTGGTCGCGTTCCTGGCGCTCATGTTTTCGGCGTTCGCCATCAGTTCACCATACCAACTGGCCGTCGGCGCCATCCTGACCGCCGGTATCGTCGCCGCCGCGCGAATCAGCCCACTTCAATTGCTAGCGCGCATCCACATGTTCCTGTTCCTATTTGTGTTCGCGGGTGTGCTGAACATCTTCTTCGTCCGCACAGGCACACCACTTGCCCATATCGGTCCCGTGCCTATCACCGATGACGGTGTGCACACGGCAATCATCTACGCCTGCCGCTTCGCTCTGGTGATTATTCTCGGCGCGGTGTATGTGGAGACGACAACGCCCACGGCCATGACCGACGCGTTTGAATCCCTCTTGTCCCCGCTCAAACGATGCGGCATCCATGTCCAGGAGATAGCGCTGGTACTGAGTCTGGCGTTGCGGTTCCTACCGACGCTGCGCGTGGAAATCATCTCCGTCGCCCAAGCGCAAGCGGCCCGCGGCGGCAGTATCGAAAGCGGTTCCCCGGCTCAGCGGTGCCGTGCGATGTGTGCGATCATCATGCCGGTGTTCGCCGCGTCGCTAAGGCATGCCGACAATCTGAGTCTTGCCTTGGACGCGCGTTCCTATGAGGAAGGCATCCATCGGACTCATTGGCATGAGATGCGAATGCACGCCCGCGATGGCGTGTTCTGTGCGGCTTGTGCCGTCTATGTGGCGGCATTGGTTCTCGTCGCGTTGCTGTGACATGCGCTGTCACGGTGCCCGCTGCCGCGACCAGACCGTCAAATGACCGTATTGCGTTCCTTTCGTTGCGTCTACGCCGTATTTTCCCCTGCATCCTGCTAACCAGCCATTAACATATTGCAGCGATTACAGCAGCTCGCCTTGGATCAAGCCCGATGCACCGTCAGCATGGCGATTATCCGGATGCCGCCTGCTTCTCTCCAGATGTCCCGCAGCGTCACTGCGCCGACGCGGTTGCGGTGTTGCCCCACCTTGTTCTACGCCGGCATCCTTGGGGTTCTCGAGCGGTGCCGCCCATCCGTCACGCTCCCCTGTCACCGCTGGGTGCGCGGCAAGATCGCGATCAATCCAGGCCATGATCAATCCTGCCAGTTGATTGATCTCCTGAGCACTCAGTTCTCTGCCCCGCGGAATATGGTGCCATTTCTCGATGCATCCGCGGCAGCAGCATGCGGTGGCGTGTTGGGCGGTGAACACAGGATGACCACGCCAAGGCGTTTGTCTCCCGTCTTTCGCAGGCTGGGCCGCGCCAACCCGTTGAGCGAGCATCTCATGCGCATGCCGTTTAATGAGTTCACGCCCTTTGCGCCTCGCATATTCGGCGTCGTGCGGACTCAACGTGAATGATGATCGGAATGACGAATGGGACAGCCGTTCCAGCGTTTCGGAAACCCAATTGGCAGCTTGCCGAGCGTCGTTTTCGTCGATGCGATGGCCGGATTCGGTCGTCTGCCTTACACCCGCAGGCAGATTGTCATTCACTGCGATCACACTTCGTTATGCGTCTCGTGCGTGGGCGCGGCTGTGGACCTGTCGAACATCTCGACCCGCTCATGCAAGTCATCTGCGATGCGATACCAATGCTGGACCGTATTCTCCAGAAAGAAGTAATACCTGATATACCCAATGAGCAGTCCCAGCATTGCCAGGTAGATGATGGTGGACACAGGAATCGTGGAAGGGACGAGCACCATGAAGGCGAGCGCAACCAAGAACACGGCGATGGTAATCATCATGACCCCCAAATGGATGAGCCGCTCATGCTGCAGCCATGCGAGCTTGCGCTCATGCCAATCCAACAGTCGACGGGGATCTTCACCTTGGTCGAGACGCGTGGCGATGCTCTTTTCATGCCGTTTCGTCCATTCACGCAGATTCAAGCCGTATTTGTCCCGAGTGTCCTCCACACGTCCCGTAGCTTGTTTTCTCGGTTGATCGCCATCCATCGGCATGCCTCCCTCGCAACGACGCATGCTTTCATCGTACTCGTCCGCAGCATGGATACGACAGTGCTGCGCGGCGACCGGCGCAATTGCGGGAACAGTACGCGGAAGCAATACATGGAAACCGGACGGTACTTAAAATGCACAATCGATATGCACGATTGAAAACTGCACTGGATTGTGGACGCACGTGATGGTGGACCGCGTGGGAATCACATGGTAGACGGCAACGCATCACGGAGGAGACAAGAGAAGACGCAGTCCGCTTCCAGTCTGCGTGGTGAACAGCAGACGATTCCACGCTGATGCCGTCAGTCGACCACGCACGTTCCGGCGTGCGCCGAAGCCGCCGCCTGGTCGGTCTGCGCATTCATCGCATATTCCGGGAAACTTGCACCGGTGCTGTTCAAGGTGTCGCGGTTCGCCCCCAGATACATTACCGCGTAGGAATTCGTCATGCCCTCGTTCTCGACATGAAGCGGCGGAACGGATGTCTCGCAACGGGAATACACCAGATAATGGGCGATTTCATGGCGAAGCTCGTCAAGATACTGCGTCGAGCGAACGACGTACGGGTACGCCTCATGGCCGGTGTTGACGAAGATGGTATCGGCTTTCCCTTCGCAAAATGCCGCGAATGCGTACCGATCCGCTTGCGCTGAAGGGCAGTAGTTGCCCATGCTCTGGAAATCGTAGTCGGCGTGCAGACCGGCAATTGACAGCATTTGTTCACCCGACTGTAGGTAGGTGCCGTCCTGCCCTGTCTGTCCTTGGAAGGACGCGATCTGCTGTTCGATACTGTCCAATTGTTGTGGCGATGGCGCGTGATGGCTGTCATCTTGTGTAAGGACGATCTCGAAATAGGAGCCGGTCGCCGTGGTATGTGTCTGGATTGAGATGTTGTACGACTTGTGGATCTTGAAATCGTATTCAAGCTGATGCAAGTCGGCGAGCTTCGCCGTGTAGTATGTCGTGGCATCGTTGCGGTTCATGGAGCGTCTCGCATCACCGTAGGACGTTGCTTCCAGCATATGATCTAAGGCCTTGAGCCATGAATCAATCGCTGATTGGGCGTTCGGAAGCGCTTTGACATATTCATTGATCTGGGCTGCCGGCATGGCATGGTACTTGTCATGCATGGCTTTGATTTCGTTGATATATTGACGGTATTGGTCGCATGAATCATACCGGTAGCCGATGAGTCCGGTAGAATCCGATGAATCTGAAGACGCTGAGTCAGTCGGTTGCTGTTGGTTTTGCGTAGAACCGCTGGATGACGGCCGAGACGATGGCGAGCCTTGCGCATAGGTGACAGTCCTATCGCGAGATTGATCTGAAGAAGGCTTGATGACACCGGCGTTGACGAGTCCGCATAGTATCAGGCATATCACCACAATAACCGTGCAGATGTTATCAAGAACAGAACCATTGGACCAAGGCAGAGGGGAAACAGATGACAGGTCAGATGTGGAGCGATGGGATCCATGACGGCTACGAAACCCGCCCATGTTGCTCATATTCGGTAAGAAGCCATTAGGCGAATCATCACCGCGATTATCATCATAGAAGTTCATTGATCCCCGCCCGCGTCAGTGTTCATTACAAATGCATACGATTGCATACGGAATACCATCATACCGCTCAAAGCCGATATTCAGCCGTTCCCCACATTGAATCTAATTGTGCCCCCCGACCTAGGGATTCCTATCAGCAGTAGCCTGCTCGAGACGTCTATTCAGTGGACATCGCAAGTTGATCGGTGCTCCCACACGCCGGTTTTGCAAGCACCCAACGCCGTTGCCTTGCCGCATACATCTCCCAAACTGGTTGTGTTGATGAACTGCGCGGTATCGGCGGCGCATGTAGTGATCCT
>UMGL01004050.1_pt1 | contig 146521 bp, 111 predicted proteins | sample 1965261 | NCBI WGS metagenome assembly UMGL01 (sample SAMEA4836071, study PRJEB28245) | human gut metagenome | biome: gut microbiome; material: fecal sample | place: Denmark | collected 2008 | reverse complement strand
CCCCCTTCTGAATCCGACCACGTGGCCCCCTTCTGAATCCGCCGCCGCGATCTTTTCTGAATCCCTTCTGAATCCGTGAGTCCATCGCCGTGGCCCCCTTTTCCGCGAACTCGGCCACGCATCAACGCCGCAATCAATCGGAACCCGCTGTGTTCCGCCAATCTGACTTGTATTGTGCCATCACCTTTCTGGGCGGTCTCGTCGATTGATCTAGACGGGTTGAGGGGCGGGGATGGGAGGATGGTGGTGAAGATGATGTGATTTTGGTGGCGGCAGGATGGGCACCCGGCACCGAATCAGAGAATGAAACCCGAAAACCAACCCAGCCCACGCCAACACCGGCCGTCATCCACCCGACAACCACGTCTACACCACGAAACCGCAGAATACCAAGGATTTCACCAACACCCCGAAGACCAGCCGCCAGGGCGCCGGCCACACAACCACCCGAATCCACGGACCGAACCGGAAATCACACCATGGAATCGGAACCAGTCCACAACCGTTCCCGCTGCCACCTGACCACCAACCAAGGCGACACCGTAAAACCGCGGAATCCCAACAATCCACTCACACCATCACAATCAATCACCCCCGGACCGTGATCTGAAAGATTCGGATCATGGACTGCATGAGAGAACGAAGCCCGAAAACCGATCCAGTCCACAACAGCATTGGATGTCACACACCCACCTGCCACAGCCACACCACAAAACCGCGGAATCCCAACGATCGGACCACGCCATCATCACCAACCACCGCCAAATCAACCACCGAAGCCATCCGGACCACGGACCGAACCGGAGAATGAGAGCCGGAATCCGATCCAGTCCGTGCACACACCCGCCGCCATCCGCGCCAACGGCAGCGACCTACCTTCAAACCGCAGAATACCAAGGATCCGTCAACACCCCGGAGGCCAACCGCCAGGACATCAGCAGCACAACCACCCGAGCCCGCGGACCGAACCGGAAATCACACCATGAAATCGGAACCAGTCCACAACCGCACCCGCTGCCACTCGACGGCCAACCAAGGCGACACCGTAAAACCGCGGAATCCCAACAATCCACTCGCACCATCACAATCAATCACCCCCGGCCCGTCACCCGGGACACCTGGCCCCACGGACCAAATCGGAGAACGAAGTCCGAAAACCGATCCAGTCCACACAGGCACCGGCCGTCATCCACCCGACAACCACGTCTACACCACAAAACCGCAGAATACCAAGGATTCATCAACACCCCGGAGGCCAGCCGCCAGGGCGCCGGCCACGCAACCGCGCGAATCCACGGACCGAACCGGAAATCACACCATGAAATCGGAACCAGTCCACAACCGCACCCGCCGACACTAAACCGCCGCCCCTCCCTTCCACAGCCCCGCAACCGGGGCCCACCCAGCAACCCATCAGGAAACCGAACAGCATCCCCCCTGTATTGTGCAACCATCCACACCACCCAAGTTCAACGGCACTCATTCGGAAAAGCGCAGTGAACCAGACAAACCGGCAAAACCATCCACAACTCAGTAATCACAAAGACGACTAGACTGGAAACTGACAGCCCGACCCGATTCCCGGGCCGGCACGCTTCAGGAGGAACCCTATGCCAGTGATCCACACCCATGTATCCGTCTCCACCACTAAAGAGCAGCGCGAGGCACTCAAGGCCGCCTATGGCAAAGCCATCACCGCGGTCCCCGGCAAGTCCGAAGGCTGGCTGATGTGCCCGTTCGAGGACAACATGCCGATTTATTTCGCGGGCAGCGACGAACAGCCCGCTGCCTACGTCGAGGTGAATGTCTTCGGTTCCAGCGTTCCCGGTTCCGCGTGGGAACAGCTGACCCGGCAGATCATGGATGCGCTGCACCGCGAGCTGGGAATCCCCAAGGACCGCACCTACATCCGATATACGGCGACCACGGATTGGGGATGGAACGGCGGTAATTTCTGACTGCGGCTCGGGGTGCCGACGCAGGATGTCCGGCACCCCAACCGGTCCCCGCGATTGTTGAGAACAGACAATCCGAATCATCCCGATGCATCCTGCCGATTCACAGATAGCGCCGCGGGGCGGATGGTTACGAAAACATCGCCGAAAAGACTGCGTCATCATCGCAAGTGAACATCACGCACAACATCATGGTCTTGTCCTATAATTGAAAACACTCGAATCACTGTGGACGAGGGAAACCATCATGGAAGACGATAGGGCTACTGAAGTACCGGAGGACACGTCGCCGGATGACGGCGCGACCGCCGATGATTGGAACTATAGCAACGGGCATCTCTCCGGACTCAAGGGAATAACGATTCCGAGCACCGCGCCATCTTTCGGCGACGCCGGAAATCGTGGACGACACTACTCCAACGAGAACACCTTCGACACCTCCGACCCGCACATGCAGGATCTGCTGAACCTGCTCGACAAGCAGGACGAGCAGGAGCAAGCGAAGGAAACCGACCAGGCACCATCCCAGAACGCCGACCCGCAAGCAACGGCGGCACCGGCAGCGGACAACGATCGCAAAAGCACCAAGAACGCCAAACGAGAACCCAAAAAGTCCGCTTGGGAAGCGGCCATGGACCATGCCATAGCGCAAGCCGCATACCACCGCGACCCCAATAGCAGAGCCAGCAGCGACGCCGCCGCACGCTACGCGAAAGAAACCGCAGAAGCCAAGGCACGCGCCGACGCGGAAGCCGCCGCCAAAGCCAAAGCCGAAGCAGAAGCAAAGGCCAAGGCGGAAGCCGAAGCACGGGCCAAGGCCGCCGCCGAAGCCAAGGCAAAAGCGGAAGCAGAAGCCCAAGCACAAGCAGAAGCAGCCGCCAAGGCCAAAGCCGAAGCCGAAGCCCGGCAGAAGGCCGCCGCCAAAGCCAAAGCCGCCGCCGAAGCGGCAGAGCGCGCCAAGGCAGAAGCCAAGGTAAAAGCGGAAGCAGAAGCCCAAGCAAAGCAGGACACGCATGAGGCGCTATTCGCGGCATCCTCCTTCATCGACCAAGTAGAGGCGCAAGCCAGAGCCAAGGCGGAAGCGGCACAACAGGCCGCTGCCGAAGCGGCACGCGCCCAAGCGGAAGCGAAAGCCAAGGCGGAGGCCGAGGCACGGGCGAAAGCCGAAGCCGAAGCACGGGCCAAGGCCCAGGAAGAGGCGCAGAAGCAAGCCCGCCTGCAAACCATCGCAGCCGCTCAAGCGAAGGAACAAGCGCACTTGCAAGCCATCGCCGCACAACAGGCCCGGCAGGCACAAGCCCAGGCCTACCAGCAGTTCCAAGCGCAGCAGGCCGCCCTGGCACAAGCCGAAATGCAAGCGCAAGGCCAGTCCCGCAACGGCATGCAGTCGAACCAGCTTGCCGAGGCCCAGCAACTGCAACAGGCGCAGATGATGCAGGCACAGCGCATCCGGCAGATGCAGCAGCAGGCAGTGCAAGGCCAAACGCAAGGCCAGACAACGCAAGGGGCGGCAGGCGCTCAAGATGCGCAAGGCCAGACGCAAGCGACAGCGCAAGCCGGTTACGCACAGCAGGCAGCGGCCGGCGGGCATCAGCTCGCGCAAACCGCGCAGCAATCCGCCATCAATCAGGCGCAAGCCCAAACCGAAGCCGCCGCGCAACGCGTACTTGACGCGCAAAACCAGCGTTCGTCCATTGACGAATCTCGGCTTGCGCGGCAACGTGGCGCATCGAATCCCATGGCTCCGCACGGGAACGCCCCGACCTTGGAACCCCCGACACAGCAACAGCCGCAAACGCCCCTCGTGCCGCCGGCAAACCTGCAGGCACCAACCTTCGTCGTTCCCGACAACAAAGGCAAGGACGACGCCGTCACCAAAGAACGCATCGCCAAGGCGCAGCTCGTCGCACAAACCCTATACTCCGAGCACCCCGATGCCGATCCTGAATTCATCAACGCGATAGGTCAGCTCGTGGCCTTCAACGCGTCCGATCTTCACCTAGTCATGGGCGATCACCCGATGCTCCGCGTGGACGGCAAGCTTGTCCCCACGCCGAACACGTCCGTCTGGGATAAGGAGCGGACGTTGGCTGCGGTGCAGGTGATGACGACGGATGAGGAGTTGCAGCGGTTCGAGCAGGAGCTCGAGTTGGATGTGTCGTTCGCGATCGGTGACCTGGTCAGGTTCCGTGTGAACGTGTACCAGGATCGTAACGGCGTGTGCGCGGCGTTGCGTACGATCCCGTTGGAGATCAAGACGGTCACCCAGCTGAGCCTGGACCAGAGGATCGCGGACCTGGCGCTCCTGCCGCGCGGCCTGGTGCTGGTGTGCGGACCGACGGGTTCGGGCAAGTCGACCACGCTGGCCGCGATCGTGGACAAGGCGAACGCGGAGCGGCACGACCATATCATCACGATCGAGGACCCGATCGAGTTCGTGCACCGGCACAAGAACTGCGTGGTCAGCCAGCGCGAGGTCGGCACGGACACGTTGAGTTTCGCGGAGGCGCTCAAGCACGCGTTGCGTGAGGACCCGGACATCATCATGGTCGGCGAGTTGCGTGACCTGGAGACGATCAGCACCGCGTTGACGGCGGTGGAGACCGGTCACCTGGTGTTCGCGACCCTGCACACGCAGGACGCGGGCTCGACGGTGGACCGTCTGATCGACGTGTACCCGGAGAACCAGCAGCAGCAGATCCGCGTGCAGGTCGCGTCCACGTTGCGGGCGGTGATCGTGCAGACGCTGCTGCCGAAGGCGAGCGGGCACGGGCGTGTCCCGGCGACCGAGGTGATGTACGCGACGCCGGCGATCAGCGCGCTGATCCGCGAGGGCAAGACGCACCAGGTACGCACGCAGTTGTAGTCGGGCGGCGACCTGGGCATGCATACCCTGGACCAGGACCTCGCGCGGCTGGTCAACCGCGGCGACGTGCAGCTCGACGTGGCCGAGCAGCGGTGCCAGGACCGCAAGGAGTTCGAGAAACTCGTCCAATCCCGCGTCGCCTACTGAGCCGCGTCGGTAGGAGCCACGTGTCTCCTACCGAGCCCCGGCGTCTGAGTCCCTAGCGGCGCCCAATCCGGTTTCGGCCCCCGTCCACGCAATGCAGGCGGGGGCCGAACCATACCCCCGGCAACCCGGACCGTGGTCGTACGCGCCAATCCTCACAAACCGACGCCCCCAGCCCGCCAACCAACCAAATCCAGCCACCCGAACCGCCATTGTGTGAGCGAATCCTCACACAATGGCCCCCTCACACCACGAAATCAGCCAACCCCAACAACTCCACCCGGTGTTATGTGAACCAAGCCTCACACAGACACCACCGGACACCACCGAAACCACCACCCACCGCAATCCGACCCGCCACCGTGCAAGCCAATCCTCACACAATGACACCCCGACCCCACCAAGCCAGCCGATTCCGCCAGTCCGCCCGTCACCGTGTGAGCAAATCCTCACAAATCGACGCCCGGAACAATCATCGGGAAATTAGCGCATGTCCCCACATACGCAACACAACAGAACCCACGCACACCACGCTCACCGACGCAGCCAACCCCACCACCCGCATGCGCCGACATACGAATCACGACACATCGGACGACAAACTCTGGCCGAGCACCACCAATCATCATGGCCCGTATCCGCCGGTATGCACAACCCAACACATCAGCCAACAAACCCTGTTACCAAGGCCAGCAACCATCGTGACCCGCATGACACCACATACGCAACGCGACGCATCACATATCCAGTCTCCGCCAACCCGGCGATATGTGAGCGAATCCTCACACAGTCGCCCACCGGATCTACTGCATCGGACAAGGACTCGGGCGCACCTTGATGACATCCACCACGGATCCGACTCTGCTTCTGCCGACGCTGAGAACACTGTCAGCGTCGGCAGACGGTTACACAGACAACATGGGTAGGACGGAGCTTCACTCCAAATCGGCCAAGGCTGTGGCTTTCGGAGCCATCCGCGCACGGGTGAGACGGTGAACCGCCACGGCTCTTCGGTGATTCCGGGCTATTGCCTCGTAATGCGGGAATCGATACCGATCCGCGCGGGTGAGCACCAGTCAGGTGTCCGAGTCAGACCGCCGCCGGCTTGGGCAATCACTACACCGCATAAGAAACCCCGCGCACCAATCGGTACGCGGGGTATTCGTCACTCGTCAGGGTGTCGGCAGACTGGTTCCGGGTCGTCTGATTCCAGTCCCGTGTCAAGCGGTGACGCGAACAGGAATCAGACGTAAAGCATAGACTCGATGGCGTAACAGCGGCGCCGTGAGTCAAGCGTCCAACCCGCAGACCGGTTCGCGGACAACGGACTCAGCACACCTGATTCAGTCAAGCGACCAGTCCACACACAGCCGGCCTACGAACAGCCCGTCTGCAACGTCCACAGCCGACCCGCAAACAACCAGCCCGATCCGAGCGTCAGACGATCTTCGGCATCGGCGTGGTCAGCGAGGTGGTCAGATTGACCTGCACCAGACCGGCGCCGGCATGCACCTCGACCTTCTTCAGGGTCACGGTACGCTCGTCAGCAGGTGCGGAATCATTGTCGGTCATGGTGGCCGGAGACTTCACAGCAACCAGCGCAAGATCATTCAGGCTGAATCCAGCATCAGCGCACAGCTGCTCGGCCGCAGCCAGCGACTCGTCAAAACCGTCGCGCTTGACGACACGCTCGGCGGGTACGCCGTACGCATTGCCGGCAACCCAGCGGATGTCATCGATCAGCGGCATGCCCTTGTGGCTGGCCGGGCTGGCCGGAGCCTTGCCGTCGCCAACACCCAGCACGTCGACGAACGCGTCCAGCTGCGGGGCAAGCGCCGCACCGCCGTCACGGAACAGATTGCCGATAATCGGGTCGCGGAACTTCAGGTCCTTCGCGGTCGCGCGCAGCGAATCGACTTGGTCGTCCTCGCCGCTCCACAGGTTGATCAGCGGGAAGGTCGGGATGTTCAGCCCCTCGAGACGCTGCACGTGGAATGGATAACGCCACTGCAAAGCCGGGTCGTCGCGCCAGGTGGTGGCACGGGTGACCACAACCGCGGCGGACGGCCATTGCGCGCCGTACTCGCGGCAGGCGATATCCAGCCACTTCTGAGCGCCCGCGTCGGCGCCATAACCGGCTTCGACGATGACGACATCATGCAGTGCGCAGGCGAGTTCGACGGACACGAGCGTCGGGATGCCGATGGACACGTTCGCGAACGGACCGCCGTGCACATACACCGGCGAGCCGTTGACCGTCTCGGTGAGGGCCGGCTTGACGGCATCGCCCAGAATGCCGGTGATACGCCACAAATCAATGAATTCGCCGAACTTGACCGGCTTGCCGTCCTTCGTGCCGGCGATCATCGCGGCGACACGCTCGGCGATTTCGTCCATCGAACGGGAAAGCACAACAATTTGCATGAGTTCGCAGGTCGGGGTGAGCACCACGCGCTCGGCGACGTTGTTCTTGCCGGCGTCGACAACAATCTTGCGCAGCGAACGGGACGGAACCTCCGAAACGCGCGGCACGAGCACGGTGTCGAGCTTGCCTTCATCCACGGCCTTCTCTGCGAAGGAGACGAGCAGGTTCTGAGCCGCCTCGATCGCGGCCATTTCACCGCACAGACCCCAATCGATGAGCTCCGGGTGGGTCAGGGACGCCTTGCCGCCGCCGGACGCACCGCCCTTGGAACCAGCTGCGGTGATGCCCATGCTCGGCTGGCGCAGCACGGCGGTCGCGTCGATGCCACGCGCACGCAACGCGTCAATCAGCGCGATGGTGGTGGTGGTCTTGCCTTCGCCGCGGGATGCCTTCAGCGGCGTGTCAGCGGTGACGAGCACGATTTTGCCGTGTTTGCGCGGCGCTTCGGGATGCGTCTTGAGATAGTCGAGGTAGTCGTACGCATCGATCTTGCGGACCAAGCCGTACTGGCGTGTGTAATCCTCGATACCGGTCATGGGGTCTCCTTACCTGTCGGTGATACTGCACCGTCGGCGGCCGCCGACGGCAAGTCTGGTCGGGCAAGTCCACACTGTAGACGCGATGCTACAGCCACAAGCAAGAAACCATGCGCAAGCCCGCGTTGCGCACGTCTTCACTATAATCGATGGCCCTGTCAGCAACGCAGGGTTGTCCGGAAAACAGACAGCGCTTATGGCGAACAGGCAGATACGGAAAACCCGCGTGTCAGGGCGTGGTCATGTCTACACCACAGACACGCGGGCTGGCTGACGCAGCCGGGAAACCACGGCATTTCCGCGGCATGGCCACGGCAGCAACCGTAGGTCAGTTGTCGGAACGGTTGAACCCGTTCTTCATCTTCATGCTGGTGATGTACAGCACGGTGTCGAGCAACTTGTCGGTCTCATCCTTAATCTGGTCGGCCATGGTCTGGTTCGCGGCGGCGAGCACGTCGCGCACCTCCTGATCGCGCACAACCTCGATGATCTGGTCGGGCTCAAGCGGCTCCACATCGCCATCGAGATTGTCCACTTCGAACTCGTCCTCCAGCTGCTTGGCCTTCGCCTCGTTCTCACCGCCGAGACGGGACACCTGCTCGTCGGCCGCGGCGATCAGACGGTGGGCCATACCGCCGGTCTTCTCCTGATAGCGTTCCACAGCGTTCGCGGTGTCGGAGAACGCCGCATCGCACAGCGCCGCGATAATGCGATTCTCCCAGTAGAAGTTCTCGGAAGTCACGCGGGTAGTCGTGTCCTCGAAGTACTTCGGGGTCGTATCCACGTTCGGGAAGAACGGGACCAGTGTGTTGAACGGGTTGGAACCATAGGCAATCCACTGGATTGCGCGGTTGGACTGCGGACGGTACGGACGGATCTGCATGACCGACAGCTGGCTCTGACGGTTGATGCCAATCGTGCGGTACATATGCCGGGTGTGTTCGTCGCCCAGATGCCCGTACGGATCGAACGGCGTGCCCTGATAATGCGAGCTGAGCACGTATTTCACGTCCTCGATGGTGATCTTGCGCTCCGGCTGGCGGGCCCACGGGATGTCGTTGCTTTCCGGCGTATGATCCGCGTCTTTGCCGTCCCACACCTCGTCATACGGGTTGAGGAAACGCTGCATGTACCATGCGCGCGGCGTGTTGTACACGTGGTCGGAATCCGAATGGGATCCGAACGCGTCACGCGGGTTGAACGGCGAGGTCGATTCGACGGCGAGGTCGAGATGGTTGTGCTCGATGAACTCGGCAAGATCGGCGGAGCACATATGGCTCTCCTGATCTTCCAAAGCGTCGTCCAGATCGAACTCGTCAATGCCCAGCTGGTTCGGCATGGTCACATACGCCTCATCAGGCACGCGCTTGGCGATCCAGTGATGCCCGCCGACCGTTTCCAGCCACCAGATCTCATGCGAATCGGAGAAGGCGACGCCGTTCATCTCGTATGTGCCAAACTGCTCAAGCAGCGAGCCGAGACGCTTCACACCTTCGCGAGCGGTTTTGATGTACGGCAGCACGAGGGTCAGGAAATCTTCCTCACCGATGCCGCCAGGGGTTTCAGGCTCGTAGCCGTCCTCGCCGGGCTTGCCTTTGGCCGGGGTGAGTTCGACGAACGGGTCGGCGCCGAGCACGCGTTCGTTGGTGGTCAGCGTTTCGGTGGCGCTCATCGCCACGTTCGCCTCGTTGACGCCCGCTTCGCCCCAGATACCTTCCTTGGTGTCGGCGTTCGGCACGGCTGTGTATTGCAACGGATTGTCCGGAAGATCAACTTCGACGTGGCTGAGCACACTGCGGTAATGCCGCGGCTGTTCGGTCGGGCGAACGACGATGAAACGCTTCGGATTGAATTCGCCGTTGGCGGAATCCTCGTTGCGGGCGATGATGGTCGAGCCGTCATAGCTCGCGTCCTTACCTACCAAAATCGTGGTGCAGGCCATGGTGTTCCTTTCAGTTTTGCCGAATTTCCAAGCCTTCGCGCGTATCCGTCGGTCAGGTCACAAATGGGTCCGCGGTATCTGACGCGGGGATCACGCGATTGAACCGAATGGAACCGGATTGAACCGGTTGCATCGATTGCATCTGTCAAGCGCATTGTGTCACGCGGGCCATACGACAGGCCGGTCGCTCAGGCGCGGCCGGTGAAGAAAGTGGCCCCCTGATCGACCAAGCTGTCCGCCTTGCGCAGGTCGTGCAGCATCTCGTTGAACCAGAATCCCTGATTCAGCCCAGGCAGCTCCTCGCGAGAGGCCCACACCTGCAGCAGGTAGTCATGATCCTTGTCTGGCGGCTGCGGGCCGTTGTAACGCATGGTCACCGCGGGGTTCGTCGCGCCGACAAACTTGCTGGCCGCCGACGTACGCCCTTGCACTGCCTCGGGAATCATCGAAGGCAGGGAGCGGGAGAAATCAGCCGGGATCTGCAGGGCATGCGAATCGTTGAAATCAAACATGAGCGCGTCAACCGGCACGTTGGCGACCACCCAGTGGATCCATTCGAAACCACACACAGGAATGGAGTCCGGATCGGACAATTCCCAATGCAAGAACATCGCGTCAGGTGCGAGGTCGTCGATATAGAAGGGGAAGGAGACAATAGGCGTGCCATCCACGCGGTTCTCGGCGGGCGCACGCTTGGCGAACTCATCGGGCACAACGGTAAAATCAGCGGAAATTCTCATGTCTTCAGTATCGCGCATCGTGATGACGTGCGTGCAACCGCAACAGGCCCAAATACGACGACGGGCCGGCCCGTGTAGGAACCGACCAGAAACCGTCCAGGAACCGACTCATCGGCGATACGCCCTATTGCCCGGTGTAGCGCCTGATGCGCCAAGCCTGATTTCATCGGGCTCGGCGCATCAGGCTGAAGCGTCACTCCGCCGGCTTGTAGAAATCACCGTTGAGTGCCGCGGCAGCCTTTTCTTTGGCCTCCTCGAAGGTGACGGAGGCGAGCTGCGCGCGCACATCGTCCAGTGCGACCGGGGTCATGGACAGCGAGTTGACGCCGATGCCGGCGAGCACGACCGCCAGATCCGGGTCAGCCGCGGCCTCGCCGCACACGCCCACCGGCATGCCGTTCGCGTTGCCCGCGTCGGCGATCAGCTTGATGGCGCGCAACACCGCCGGATGCCATGCGGTCTGGTAGTGGGCCACAGAACCGAGCGTACGGTCGGCGGCCAGCGTGTACTGGGTCAGGTCGTTCGTACCGATTGACACGAAATCGGCGACCTGGGCGACTTTGTCGGCCATCAGGGCGATCGACGGGACTTCGGCCATGACACCGACCTTCTTCAGGCCCTTGGACTTGCCAAGCTTGACGAAGTAGTCGGCCTCCCACTGGTCGGCGACCATCGGGACCATCACCCACAAATCGGCGTTGGTCTGGGCGTCGGCACGGGCGATCGCCTCGAGCTGGTCCTCAAGGACCTTCTTGTGCACACGAAGCGTACGCAAGCCGCGCAGGCCGAGCGCCGGGTTCGGCTCGTCCTCAGGGGTCAGGAACGGCAGCGGTTTGTCCGCGCCGGCGTCCAGCATACGGATCACAACCTTCTTGCCCGGGAAGCGGCTGAGCAGCTTGGCGTACGCCTCGGTTTGCTCTTCGACGCTCGGCGGCTCCTCGTTGCCGAGGAACAGGAATTCAGTGCGGAACAGGCCGACGCCTTCGGCGCCGTATTCGAGTGCCGGATTGGCGTCCTCCGGCTTGCCGACATTGGCGAGCAATGGGATGAGATGGCCGTCCTTGGTCTGCCCGGGCTTGCCGCGCAGCTCCTTGGCCTTGGCGGCGTTCGCCTTCGCCTCGTGCGCTTCGGCAATCTCCTCGTCGTTCGGGTCGATAATCACGGTGTTCTTCGCGGCGTTGACCACGACGGTCTGCCCGTCCTTGATGTCATCGGCGCCTTGAGCGGATACCACGGCCACGATGCCGCGGGCGCGCGCCAGAATGGCGGTGTGGCTGGTCGGACCGCCCTGGCTGGTGACGATGGCAAGGGTCTTGTCCAAGTCAAGCGCAGCGGTGTCAGCCGGGGACAGGTCCTCAGCCACAAGTACGAACGGCGTGTCACTCTGGGGCACACCCGGAGCCGGCAGACCCATGAGATCCGCGATGACACGCTGGCCGACATCGTGCAGGTCCGCAGCGCGCTCAGCCTGGTAGCCGCCGATGGCCTTGAACATCTCCTCAATCTGGCCGAAACCTTCCAATACCGCGCGTTCGGCGGTCTTACCGCCGGTGATGAGATTCTTGATTGATTCGGCCAACGACGGGTCGGAGGCGAACATGGCAATCGCTTGCAGAATCGGGGCGGCTTTCTTGGTGGCCTCATCGCCGTTCGCGGCTTCTTCGGCACGGCGGTTGAGATCGGCGTTGACGGTATTGAGCGCCTTCATCGCGCGATCGATTTCATCTTCGGCGCTCACACTTGCGTTCCTCGGCGTGTCCGCCGGTTCGGGAAGCGGGGCTGCCATACGGACAACAGGACCGACAGCGACGCCGCGACCGATTCCAACACCAGTGATGACCATGGGGACTCCTTCTGTATCGCCGGCGTCCGCCGGCGGAAATCGTATGGGAGACGCTCACACCATCGCAGGCGTCTCTTTTCTGCAATACATAACTATATATCAGAAATCCGCGACGCAACGCCGGTAAACGTTTTCTATTTTTCAGAAAAACGTGATACGATTATCGACAGAACGCTACAGCCAAGGTTGTGGCGTGCAGCGGGTGCAATGAGCATCCGCATGACATACCGCATGACGCAAAGGAGTGTCTCATATGGCAACCGCAACCCGTACCGCAACAGTCAACGATCCAGTCGGCATCCACGCCCGTCCGGCAGCTGAATTCGCACAGGCAGCCACCGCTTCCGGCTGCGCGGTCACCATCGCCAAGCAGGGCGGCAATGCCATCAACGCCGGCAGCATCCTGTCCGTGATGGGACTGGGCATCAAGCAGGGCGACACCATCGAAATCACCGTGGACGGAGACAACGCGGAAGCCGTCGCCGACAACCTCGTCACGACCCTGATCAAGGACTGACCAAGGAAAAGCCAGGGCTGAGCAGGGGCTGAGGTCAGGCGAATCCGGACCATGCCCCGTCCTCACACACACCCACGAACCAAGTAAGCCGTCCCGTTGACAACCGGGGCGGCTTACTGCTATCAGCGCGACGCCGGAGCACTGGTACACCGGGTATACCGCCGATACCGCCGCCACCGGAGCACGGCGGGGCGCAGCCCGGCGAACACGGTTGCACGGCCGACGCCTCAAACCGCTATAATCCACACGGCGGAAGGCATGTTTACGAAAACAAATGCTTTCCTGGAATCACTGACTGGGAGCACACATGGCATCATCACACGGCAAGCAGAACGGCACCTCAATCACGAACGTCGCCGCCCTAGCCGACGTCTCGATTGCCACCGTCTCACGCGTCCTGTCAGGCAGAAGAACCAAAGACGACGACATTGCGCGGCGGGTGCGCAAAGCCGCCCACGAACTCAACTATTCGGTCAACAACGCCGCCAGCGCGTTACGCAGTGATGTGAGCAACACCATCGCCCTGTCCATGCCGGCGACCTCGACGCTGATGGCCGCAAGCGTGGTCACCGCCGTGAGCGAGGCGGCCAGCACTGCGCACATGCAGCTGCTGCTTGGCATTGACGGCACCGCGGCGGCGCAACATCGACGCATCAAAACGTTCTGCGGGCACCCTACCGACGGCATCATCGTTCTGCCGTGCCCGCGCGCCGGCGTATCCCTCACCTGGGGCATCGCGGCGGACACGCCGATCATCCAGCTGCTGGGATCGACGAATCTGCTGCGACACGATTGGGTCAGCATCGACAATGGCGCTTCCGTCGAATTGGCGGTCACCCATGTCGTCGAACGCGGGGCGGCGTCCGTCGCGTATCTGAGCGATGAGGTCGCCTCCAGCGATGGTGCGGAAACCCTGCTCGCGTTCCAATCCTCACTCAATTTGCTGCACGTGCGCGCCGACAACGAGTGGATCACCATCGCCGATGGAACCGTACAACGTGGGTTCTCCGACACCATGCGGATGTTCGCCGGCCGTGGGGCGGACCAGACCCCCGAAGCAGTGATCTGCTCGTCATCGGACACGGCGATTGGCGTGCTCATCGCGCTTGGGCAGCTTTCCATCAACGTGCCCGGGCAGGTTCAAGTCGTTAGTTTGCAAGACAACGAGGCAGCAGCATCCAGCATGCCCGCATTGACTTCGATGCGTGCGCCTTTGCAGCAAATGGCGGCGGAGAGTCTGCGGCTTATCGCCAACGCTCAGGCGAACGGATCCGACACCGAGATGGGGACACGGCTCGGGCGTCATGTGATGTTCCCTCGCCGCGTCATCGCCAGACAATCCACCCGCGAGTCCAACGACGATTGACATTGTTTGGGTTGACGTTGTTTGGATTGACGTTGTTTGGATTGACACGGCCCGAGTTGATGTTGCCCAGGTTGACACCACCTGGATTGACATGCCCCTAGCGTACTTTCGCGCTCGGAAGCGGCAACACCCGTCAAGAACAGCGCCTAGGCAGTAGGCAGATCGGTGGACGCAAGGGCGGAAGCATTCCGCGGGAAGGGCGCAAACGGAAGCGCGCCAGAGCGGAAAGGGCGTTACAGCGGAAAAACCCTTAGCAGGGCAACACGCCGAGTCGGCTCAAACAAGCAAAGCGCAGAACAACGCCTCGAACACCAGCAGCGGATTGCCGTTTCCGGCAAGTCTGCGACGAGCCGTCGCAATGTCCTCCAGCCTCCGCACGGCATCCCGGCGCGTCAATCTGACCGAAAGCTCGGTGATGGCTGTGCGATTCTCGAGATTGATCAGCCCGACGGCATCATCAGCGTTGTTCTGGATGACGGCGACATCGCGGTACACACTCGCCACAGTGGTCAACGCACGGTCGAGCACATCACGCGTACGTCTGGTGGCGCGACGCTTGAGATCATCCTTCTTGCTGATCGCATGGTAGGCGGAACGCAGCTTGGGCGGAATCCGGTCCTTCTCCCCCAGTCCGTTGACCCGCCTGAACTCGCGTTCATCCTGCTGCGCCTGACGGTCGACATCACTCTGCGCTTGCGCCTTGGCACTGTCGGTCAGCCGTCCGGCGAGCAACACCGCGTCCGACGCCCGATGCATGCCAAGCACCCCGACCACGAGCTCATCGCGGTCGGCAAGCACCTGATCATTGCCAGCGTATAGCCGGGCAATGCCGATATGCCCTTCAGCGAGCCGCGCCGCACGGGACGCCAAGGCGGGATCGACGCCGTCGTGCTGTTCCAGGAAGCGCGCCACCGCAGCATTCGAGGGCACCGCCAGATTCACAATACGCGTACGCGAGCGAATCGTCGGTAACACGTCCTGCGCGCTCGGGGCGCACAACAGCCAAATCGTATGCTCGGCGGGTTCCTCGATTTCCTTGAGTAGCACGTTGGTCGTGCGTTCGAGCATCCGGTCGACGTCTTCAATGATGATGATGCGCCACGGCGAAATGCTCGGCATCTGCTCCGACATGCCAATCAACTCGCGGACTTCGTCAATGCCGATAGTCACTTTGTCGGTTGACAGGACCGTGACATCCGGATGTGTTCCGGCCAACACCAGATGCGCGGCACGCGTCGGTTCGTCGCCGAGCCCATGGTCCGGACTCTCCAAAGCCGTGGCGAAGGCCTTGGCGACATTCGAGCGCCCCGATCCGGGAGGCCCGCAAATCAGCCATGATTGGGCGATGGCCGCAGGGTCGCCGGCCGCAATCGCACTCAGCTGACTGACCACGGGCTGCTGCCCGACAACCGAATCCCATACACTCATGAGCTGCGTTCCCCCGTCTGCCGTACGTCGCCTGATACTCCCGGAATTCCCGATATTTCTGATATTTCCGGAATTCCCGTGGATGCCGCTGCTCCCCCGAGCAGCTGTCCGGCATCGTTACGAATAGTATTCCAGACGGCCTCGATTCCCTGTGACGCATCCACCACCAGGAATCGCGCAGAATCCGCACGAGCGAGATTCAGGAATTCCTGACGGGTGCGACGCTGGAAATCATAGCCTGCAGATTCCATCCGATCCTCACCGTGGGTGAGTCGCCTATGCGAAACCTGCGGATCAACATCGAGCAGGTATGTGCGTCGCGGCAGCAATCCGCCGGTCGCCCACATGCTCAAACCCCGCACATCATCGACGGTCAGTTCCCTTCCCCCCGCCTGATACGCGAGCGAAGAGTCGAGATATCGGTCAGTGATGACGATATCGCCGCGTTCCAACGCCGGGACGATGATCTCTGCCACGTGCTGGGCACGGTCGGCGGCGAACAGAAGCGCTTCCGTTCTGGGGGCGATATCGCCCCCGTGCAGCAGCATAGTGCGCAATTGCACGCCAAGTTCGGTCCCGCCGGGTTCGCGCGTCACCACGACGTTTCTGCCCATTCCCGCGAAATAGTCGCGCAGAAGTTCGACCTGCGTGGTCTTGCCCGCCCCGTCAACGCCTTCGAAGGATATGAACAGGCCTGCTGGGGCGTGTGTGGTCATTACTGCTCCTTCGTGGCGGCTGCGCTCTTCGTGCTGCGCTTCGTTCCGGATGCCGATGAGCTGGCGCCTGCGGTTTTCTTCGTGGTGGTCTTCTTGGTTGCGGTTTTCTTGGTTGCGGTTTTCGCTGTAGACTTCTTCGCCGTCGTCTTCCTGGCCGTCGTCTTGGAACCGGACTTCGAAGCACCACGTCGGGTGCGCCGCTTGGACGGGCCCGCAGCACGTTTCTCGGCGAGCAGTCGGAACGCCTCCTGCGGATCGATTGATTCGGGCGTGTACTGCTTGGGCAGCGTGCGATTCGTCTCACCGTCGGTGATATACGCCCCGTAGAAGCCGTCCTTGATAGTCACGGGCTTGCCGGTCTCCGGATCGTTGCCGAGGGTACGCAGCGGCGGTTTGGCAGAGCCACGGCCGCGGCCACGCCCATACTTCGGCTGGGCGAATAGCTCTTGGGCTTTCGCCAAATCCACAGTGAAGATCTCGTCCTCACTGCTCAACGACCGCGTCTCGGAACCGCCATCGGCCGTGGTCTTGGTCAGATACGGGCCGTAACGACCGTTGCTTGCGGAAATGGTCGCCTGCTTGATTTCGCCGGTCTTCGCATCTGTCTCCTCGACCGTACCGACGACACGCGGCAGACTCAGCAGCTGCAACGCCTGCTCCAAGGTCACGGTCTCAGGCTTCATCGACTTGAACAACGACGCCATCTTCGGTTTCGGAGCGCTGCTCTTCTTGCTGCTTTTGGCCCCTGCCGCCTTGCTCTGTGCATCCTGCGACTGCGGGATGGTCAGCGAGACATACGGGCCGAATCGGCCGTTGCGCACTTCGACAATGCCGCCTGTCGCCGGATCGGTGCCCAGTTCACGCGGACCGCCGGCGTTGCTTTCGATCAGCTCATGGCCTTTCTCGACGGTCAGCTCGTCGGGGGCGAGCGTCGGCGGCAGGGATGCCCGCTTGGGGTTGCCTTCGGCATCCAGATGATTCATATCCTCGAGATACGGGCCGTAACGTCCGACGCGTACATGCAGGCCGTCACCGATTTCAATGGTGTTGATCGCACGGGCGTCAATCTCGCCCAGTTGCGCGACCTGCTGTTGCAAGCCTTCATGCGCTTCATCGGCGTTCGCCGCCGCACCGTCGCCGGACCCGAAATAGAAGCGGGTCAGCCACTCCTTGCCGGTCTCCTTGCCACGGGCGATGCGGTCGAGGCCGTTTTCCATATCCGCCGTGAACTGGTAATCCACATACTTGGGGAAATTCGTTTCCAGCAGCTTGACCACAGCGAACGCAAGCCATGAGGGAATCAGCGCCCGGCCGCGTTCATACACGTAACCGCGGTCGATAATCGTGGAGATGATGCTCGCGTAGGTGGACGGGCGGCCGATTTCCTTGGCTTCCAAAGTCTTGACCAGCGAAGCCTCCGTGTATCGGGCCGGCGGCTGCGTCTCATGACCATCCGCCTGGACATCGTCGGCGGCGAGCACGTCTCCCGGGTGCATCGGAGGCAAGGAGACGTTTTCGCTCTCTTTGCCCGACTTGCCACGCGTCGCGAGCTGCGCCCCGCTTGCCGAGGCTTCGCTCACAGAGGTGGACGCCGATTGCGCGGGATGCTTGCCTTCGCCGGTCGCCCGCATGAATCCGGGGAATTCGATAACCGTGCCGGAGGCTTGGAACACCGCCTCGCCGCGGGACCCGGCGGCTGCGTTCAGGCGAACGGTCGCCGTCGAACCGGTGGCGTCGGCCATCTGCGACGCCAAGGTGCGCTGCCAGATCAACCGGTAGAGTTTCGCTTGGTCCGCAGGCACTTTATGCGCCACATCGTCAGGATCGCGGAAGCTGGAACCCGCCGGACGGATGCATTCGTGCGCCTCCTGCGCGCCCGCGGTCTTGGTCGCGTACTGTTTCGGGGCGTCGGAGAGGAATTTCTTGCCGAAGTGGAATTCGACAGCGTTGCGCGCCGCAGCGATCGCCTCCTGCGACAGGGTGACGGAATCGGTACGCATATATGTGATGAAACCGTTCTCGTACAGCCCCTGCGCGGCCCGCATCGTCTGGCGGGAGCTCATGCCGAGCCGGTTGCCGGCCGTCTGCTGCAAAGTGGATGTGGTGAACGGCGGCAGCGGACGTCTGCGATACGGGCGGGATTCCATCGATTCCACAGTGAATGGCGCTTCGCGCAACACCTGCGCAACCTCCGCGGCCCCTTCGGCGTCCAACTGGCAGACATTGTCCGCGAAGCCCGCCGGCGTGAGCTTGCCGTCAGCGCCGAAATCCTTGGATGTAGCGAGTCGTTTACCGCCGAGCTGCACCATACGCGCGTCAAAGCGCACCGGTTCGCCTTCTGCACCCGGCGCCGACAGCGTCGCCACGACATCCCAGTAGGGGGCCTTGACGAAGGCCATACGCTCGCGTTCCCGCTCGACGATCAGGCGCGTGGCCACCGACTGCACACGGCCGGCCGACAATCCCGGACCGACCTTGCGCCACAGCACTGGCGAAAGCTCATAGCCATAGAGACGGTCAAGCACACGCCGGGTCTCCTGCGCGTCCACCATATGGTCGTCAACATCTCGAGTGTTGGTCAACGATGCCTTGATCGCCTCAGGCGTGATTTCATGGAACACCATACGCTTGATGGGGATCTTCGGCTTGAGGGTCTGCACGAGATGCCATGCAATCGCTTCGCCTTCGCGATCCTCATCAGTCGCCAGATAGAGCTCGTCGGCGTTTTTCAACGCGTCCTTGAGCTGCGACACGGTTTTCTTCTTGTCAGGGCCGACGATGTAATACGGCTCGAATCCGTCATTCACATCAACGCCGAATTTGCCGAATTTGTCCTTCTTCGATGCGGGTACCTGGCTTGGCTGGGCAAGGTCGCGAATATGACCGACCGATGCGAGCACGGTATATCCATCCCCGAGGTATCCCGCGATTTTCTTCGCTTTCGTCGGAGACTCCACGATAACGAGCTTTGTGCCGGCTGTCATTGCCCCTCCTTACGTACTGCTTACGGAACGCCATAATACTCACGGCGTATGGTCAACGCCGTATCTGGTGTGCCGTACTACTTTGACGGCGGGGCCGGCGGGGCGCCGACCAGACCGAGTTTTGTCAACGGTGAAGCGGTGAGTTGGCGCATCGCAAGCACAAGCCCGAATACCAGCATCGACACGCCGCACACCAGCATGATCGTCGCCGCGCAGGCGCCGGATTGCGTCCAGCTAGCACCCAGCGAAAGCCCCGGTTCAATCTGCCACACGAGATACGCCCCGTACAAGCTGACCATGATGCCACCGGTGATCATCACGCTGCCGACAATCTGGATACTCGCCGAAGCCGAACGGGTGCCGATTTCATCCATGCCGGATGTGCGCGTGCAGGCGAGCACCAGCAACGCCCATCCTCCGACGATCAGCAGGCTCATCACCACATCCGTAGGGCGATGCCACTTTCCGGCGACCAGGGACAACGCAACGAGCAGCGTATAGGCCGAACCGACTGCGGTGCACGCGGCACGCCAAGCGCGAGGCACCGCGCACACCAGAACCACGACAGCCGCCGCGGCGAGCAACGTATGCCCCGACGGCGCAGTATTGCTGGCTGAAGAATTGATATTCTGCAGGTACGGGCGAGGCAGGACGCCTTTCAACAGCGAAGACCCGTAGCACAGGCCGGCGAATACGACTAGCTGGCCGAGCAGCCACCACCGCTTGCGGACCGCGGCGACAACGATTCCGACGAGTGCGAAGACGACGCTGATGGCGATCACCGTACTCGACACCGCGAGCAGATGCACCAGCGATCGCAGCCACGACGGCAGCGAGGTGTTGAGTCGAAGCCACACTTCGTCATCGAAATTCTGCCCGTTTGCCGTGCGCACGCCAAGCCACCACACGCCAGCGGCCGCGGCGAGCAGCAACAGCCCGAACACCACGCACAGAATCCTGCTGGACAGCCGCGGGTGGACGGCGAGCGGGTCAAGTCTGGCAAGGCCTGAATCCATACCTTCGACCGTGAGATCGCTATCCGACGAGGCTGCTGCGTTTGCTGAAGTCGCCGGGGAACCTGCTGATATTCCGGCCAATAATCCGGAGTCTGCGTTATCGCCGGCACCGGTGAGCGTGTCTGCATTGCGTCCGCGTTTGGATGACGGAGATGCTTCAAGCGGGTCGGACGGCCAAAGATTGCGCATGCGCGCATCGGCGAGGTCGCCGGCATCGGTACCGTCCGGAATCGGCGCGAACATCGGTTTCGTTGGCGTCCTGGGCGTTGTCTGGCCCTGCGCGTCATCGGTCTGTGGGAACAGCATGGACGACTTGGGGTGCTGCAGCTGTTGCGGTTGCTGCGGGGCTGTCTGCGATGGGCCGGTAGGGCTGGACAGGCGTTCTGATGCCCCCGACCGGGACGGTGAGTGTTCCGTGGACTGTTCCGCGGTATCCGTGTGGATGGTATCTCCGCGACCAGAGACGGCATCATGCGCGGGTTGCGATGAAGCGATCCCGGAAGTGGGACGCAACTGTGCGGACTGGTCTGAAGGCGCGGTATGCATTGCCGGCATCGGAGGCATCGGAGGAACGCGGGGAGCTGGCGGCACTGGTGGCGCTGCAGGTGTCGATGGCGCTGGCGTAGACGCTGAGTCAGCATATTCCGAAGGCACAGAGGCGGCCGGAGGCGCAGGTACGGCAGGAGGCACGGTCGAAGCCGGCGGTACCGCGGATTGCACGGATGCAGCGGGAGGCTCAGCTCCGCCTTGTGCGGCATTCCGCTCGGGGGCTTGAACCGGTTGCGTCACGTCCTGTTCCTCAGATCGCAGGTCTTGTGCATTCTCGTCCATAGTCTCTGACTATACCTTCAGCGCTTCTGCACGCTTGTGCAATTCCCGGTGATTGTTCACAACCGCGGCACATCAAGTCAATCAGGACATGTAAAAAGACCGCAGCAGGGATCATGCAATCCGGACGCCGAATTATCCGGAGGTCGTCGACAGCCACCGCCATCTCGCCCTCCTGCATCTACCGACGCTGAGAACCCCGTCAGCGTCGGTAGAAGGTTGAAAGACGACGCATACGACACATTGTCGGGCACCCAGCTTCCGCCGACGAGGAAAAAGAAAAACCTCCGCACACCCGTCAGAGGCCACTTACCCTTGCTGCATTCCTGCCCTGGGGGAGTTGGGTGACGTAACGCCATGCGGAGGCGTATGCGAGTATACACCATTGTCGGGGACAACACGAATCGGCATGGTGGCATCGTGGGACATGCCGGCTACCAGGGGATGATATTGTCGCGCGAATAATACACGTATCCCGGGCGCGGGTACTGCCCGGTCAGTTCGTCGATGGTCACCATCCGATAGCCTTTGGCGTGCAAGGCGTCTAGGATATGTGGCAACGCCGCAGCAGTATGTTCGTGGATGTCATGCATGAGGATGATCGAGCCCGGCCTCGCCTGCGCGGTGACCTTCCACTGGACAGATCGGGCGGATGCGCCTGTCGCCCAATCGTAGGAATCGACATCATACAACGCGATGCCCACACCAAGATGATCTGCCAGGTACCGCCGGCTCGCCTCGTCCGCGGCGCCGTGCGGCGGACGGAGCAGATTGACCGGGCGGCCCGTCGCTTCGCTGATGCGCGCGGAAGCGTCATCGAATTCCTGACGTTCGGTTTCCGCCTGCATAATCGCCGGCAGATCCGTATGCGACATGGTGTGGCTCCCCACCGGCATGCCGTAGCGCGTATCATCACGCAGAACCGGGATTGTGGCATCGTTGATTGCCCCGCCAACCGCGAAAAACGTCGCCCGGTCGCCCTTGTCCCGCAGCGTTCGCACGACACGACGGCTCGTTTCGGCTCGCGGGCCGTCGTCGAATGTCAGTGCGACACAAGCCGTACGGCCGCAGTCGATGCCTCGCTCCGCATTCCTCGCGCGGATGAGCGCGTCCGCCTTCGCGAACAACGTATGCTCAGCATCGGCGAGGGTACGATACGTGGAGCCGGGATTATCCGCCGCAGATGCCGCCTGGGTCAACGCGTCGCGCAATCCGCGCCCGGTACCGGCATCGCGCAGGCCAGGGGTATCCCGATACAACGCGCGCATACCCGGCATGACCGCGCGGATACGATTGACGACCGCAGCCCTGACTTGCGGATCATGTTCGAATACGCGCGCCGCGACAGGCTCGAACGCGCTGTGAATACGCCCGATCTCGGGCCGCAACCGATTCGACGCATCGCGGAACGCTTCGACATGCTCATGCAAGGCGACCGGCGACTGCTTGGCGGCGCAAGACACTTGAATATCAGTGATTGCGTGCACGGCCATATCGGCTTGACGTCGCTGTTTCGAGGCTTCTGCGGCAACCGTTCGCAGACGTTGCGTCTCACGTGCCTCACTGTTGTCGGGGCGCGATTCGGCGGCATCCCGTGTGACGAGCGCATCCGCCTGATCAGTCAGCGCCGCGACATGCTCGTCCATCAACCGATAGGTGTTTCCCCATTCCACGCAGTCCGCCAGTGCACGGCGATACCAGGCGTATGCAGACAAGCATCCCAACAGAACAGCGCTGCCGGCGAGCGTCATGATGACGAGTGCCGCGACCACGCGCCGGACGAGCGTTCGGGACGTGGGATGGGACCGAGAGTGAAGTATGGGCGATTGCGCCGGTTGGGGTTGAGACTGGGGCCGGGGCTGGGACTTCGATTGCACATGACCGGCTGATACGCAACTGCGCGTCGGCAGGTCGTCATGGTCTGTCATCATGCCATGTTCCTTTCCCATGTTCCTTCCGGAATCGCCACCGCCGCGATGCATCCCCTTCATACGGCCACGCACGCCTCACGCTCGATACACCATATCCGTTCCGTACAGCACAGCACACTGCGCTGTGCCAAATAGATGCGCCGTGTCAAGTAAATCCACGATGCCGTGACGGTTCGTGCAGACCTTACGATTATCCCATACTCTGATGATTGCTGCAAGGATGCCAGGCTGATGATTGACGAAGGTTCGCAGGCCTAGATCCAAGATCGCAACCCGAAAACCGAATCAGGCCAGGCCATGGCCGACCCCACCCCATCACCACGACCGACAGCACACCGAAAACCGCAGAACACCAACAATCTCACCCACAACCCACGCACACCCCACCCCGCCGGCCCGCACCAAACCCAAGATCACACCCCGAAAACCGAATCAGGACACCGACCCAACCACCCACAACCCCACACCCAAACCAGCCATATACTCAAACCCGCGGAATTCCGCCAAAACCCAAGCCACATACACCCACAACCCACACCACAACAACCACTATCACGGGTCCAAATCCAAGATCGCACCCCGAAAACCGAATCAGGACACCGCACCGACCGCCCACGACCCCGGCACCACGGCCTTCCGCCAACTCAGCCCAGCGACCTCCGCCACGTAACAACACGAAAGCCCCCGGATTCGGGGGCTTTCGCATGCTTAAGCTCAGACTGTTATGACCATGTCATGAGCCGAAATCGGCTGCATGGCCGGAGTCTGGAATCGGTTACTCCGCGACGACCTTGACGGTGAAGGAAGCGGAGATCTCCGGGTGCAGGGCCACGGTGGCGGGGAATTCGCCGGTGGTCTTGATGGTCTCGACCTTGATGGACTTCGGGCTAATCGGAGCCTTGTCAGCAAGGGCGGAGGCGATCGCGTCAGCGGACACAGCGCCGAAGAGCTTGCCAGACTCGGACACCTTGGCGGCGATCTCGACGACCGTACCCTCGATGGCGGCCTTGGCAGCGACGGCATCCTCGCGGGTGGCGAGGGCCTTGGCCTGGCGTGCGCGCTTCATCGCTTCAATCTGAGCAGCGGCACCCTTGGTCCACTTGAACGCGAGACCCTGCGGGAAGAGGTAGTTGCGGGCGTAACCCGGACGCACCTCGACAACGTCACCGGCGTGGCCCAGGTTGGCCACGGTCTGGGTGAGAATGATCTTGGTTTCAGCCATGTCGATATCCTCCTGTTCAGCGACCGGTGGTGGCGTATGGCAGCAGAGCCATCTCGCGGGCGTTCTTCACGGCCTTCGCGATCTCGCGCTGTTCCTGGACGGTCACGCCGGTGATACGGCGGGAACGGATCTTGCCGCGATCGGACACGAACTTGCGCAGCAGCGCGACGTCCTTGTAATCGATCTCGGTGATCTTAGCGGCCTTGAGTGGATTCGGCTTCTTCTTGAACGGCTTGACCGGCGGTTGCGGCCTCTTGCGTGACATCTGATGTTCTCCTTAGTGCAAACTTGATTTACTGCTGGAAGCAAAGTCCGGCGTCAGAACTCGGGTTCTTCCGAATCGCCGCCGAAATCGTCGCTGGATCCGAACGATCCGAAGCTGGACCCCGACTGGCTGGAGCTCGACGTGCCCCACGGATCCGCTGCCGGAGCGGCGGGTGCCTGTTGGGCAGCCGGAGCGACGGAAGCGCCGCCGGTGTAGCCGCCCGAGTAGCCTGCGCCACCCTGGTAGCCACCGTTGCCAGCGAACCCGCCATTACCGGCGTTCCCCGAGTTTCCTGCGAATCCGCCACGATTGCCGCCAGCGAACCCGGAGCCGGAGCTCTGACGGGTCACCTGCGCGGTGGCGTATCGCAGGGATGGACCGATCTCATCGACCTGCATTTCGACGACAGTACGGTTTGACCCGTCCTGCGCCTGATAAGAACGTTGCTGCAGACGGCCTTGCGCAATGACGCGCATGCCCTTGGTCAAGGATTGGGCGACATGGTTCGCCAAATCACGCCACGCAGAGCAACGCATGAACAGCGCCTGTCCGTCTTCCCACTGACCGCTGTTGCGGTTGTAGGAGCGCGGTGTGGATGCAATGGTGAAACTTGCGACCGTCGCCCCGCTGCCAATGGTGCGCAGCTCAGGGTCGCCGGTGAGATTACCGATGATGGTGATTGTTGTCTCGCCTGCCATGACGCTACCTTCTTACCTGTTGCGGACTCGTCTGTTGCGAATCGGATGTGACCGGACTTGTGAATCGGACGGCTCGTTGAGCCTTGCTTCAGCAGTGCTGAACGACTTACTTGTCCTTGCGAAGAATCTTCGTGCGGATAACGGACTCGCTGAGGTTAAGCAGACGGTCGAGCTCGTCACTCGTAGCCGGCTCAGCGGTGTAGTTGACGACAACGTAGTTGCCCTCGGTGTTGCCCTGGATCTCATAGGCGAGCTTGCGGCGACCCCAGTAATCGGTGCCGTCGACAGAACCGCCCTCCTTGGTGACGATCTCCAGATACTGCTCGGTCAGCTTCTTCAGACCGCGCTCATCCAGCTCAGGATCGGCAATGAACATCAGTTCGTACTTATGCGCAGACATCACCCACCTCCTTCGGACTAAAGGCCGTGGACCTTCCACGGCAGGAGTGTGTATGCGACTGCCCGCAGGTGCTGCGGACAACCATGCCAGCATACTCCCGATGCCTGACTTTCGACATGCGTCGCGCGGCACGCCTGATTTGTCGCGTTCCCCCGGATTTGACGCACATCCCGCCTCCACCCGTACCGTCTTATGCCCCTGCCTTGTTATATTAGGTGATGTTTCAATCCCATCAATCGACCAAAGGGTCGGGAAGGCGCAAGATGTCGGCAATTCTCGAAGGCAAACCGGACAAGCGATTAGCAGTGGTCACGGGACGCGCCTACCCGCAGCTCGCTCAGGAAACCGCCGAATACCTGGGCACGCATCTGCTGGAGACCACCGCATATGATTTCGCGAACGGCGAGATGTACGTACGGTTCACCGAACCGGTTCGCGGCACCGATGTATTCGTCATCCAATCGCATACCGACCCGATTAACAAGTGGCTGATGGAGCAACTCATCATGGTCGACGCGCTCAAACGTGCCTCCGCACGTTCCATCACCGTGGTCGCGCCGTTCATGGGCTATTCGCGTCAAGACAAGAAGCACCAAGGCCGCGAGCCCATCACCGCGCGCCTGATGTTCGACCTGTTCCGCACGGCGGGCGCCGACCGCATCATGACCGTGGACCTGCACGCTTCCCAAGAGCAGGGCTTCTTCAACGGTCCGGTCGATCACCTCACCGCCATGCCGGTGCTGCTTGACTACGTGCGCAGCTCCATGCCGATGGAGAACGCGACCGTCGTCTCCCCCGACGCCGGGCGTATCAAGGTTTCCGAACAGTGGGCCGCGAAGCTCGGCGGCCTGCCACTGGCGTTCATCCACAAGACCCGCGACACTACGCGCCCGAACCACGCGGTCGCGCACGGCATCATCGGCGAGGTCGAAGGACGCGATTGCATCGTCGTCGATGACATGATCGACACCGCCGGCACGATTTGCGAAGCTGTGCGGACGTTGCGCGACGCCGGTGCGAAGAGCGTCACGCTGGTTGCCACGCATGGTCTGCTGTCCGGCCCCGCTATCGACCGACTCAAGGACTGCGGGGCGCGCGAAATCGTGCTTATGGATACCGTCCCCGTGCCCCAGAGCAAGCGCCTGCCCAATATGACCGTCCTGTCGGTCGCGCCACTGCTGGCCGCCGGCATCCGTTCCGTGTTCGAGTCCAGGTCGGTGACCACGCTGCTCAACGGGCTGCCTGACGACATGCGCCCACGCAATATCTATGCGTGATTTACGCGTGAACGAATCCGTGCGATGCGTTCATGCGTGTCTATCCTGCGTGGACAGACACGCATGAACGGACATTTGTAAACGGATGCCTGTGAGCTGATACCTGCGACAACTGGTTCGTGCCACCGCAACGACGCGGTGGTACGAACTGCGCAAAGCCTACTGCTGGGCCGAAACCGGCCGACCACGATATGAAAACCGGACGCTTGCTGAGTATGCGTTCTGCTAGCATGGCTCGCACACGTACACGACCGAAGGTTCGGGCATTGTACTGCGCAGTTACCCTTGCAATCGAAAGGCCATAATGTCACAGAAAATCAAGGTCGGCATTCTCGGCGCAACCGGCATGGTCGGGCAACGCTTCGTCACCCTGCTCGAAAACCACCCGTGGTTCGAGCTGGTCACCCTCGCGGCGTCGGCGCACAGCGCCGGCAAAACCTACGAGGAGGCCGTCGGCGGGCGTTGGAAGATGGAAACCCCGATGCCTCAGTTCGTCAAGTCCATGGTCGTCAAGGATGTGGCGGATGTCGAAGGCGTCTCCGCGGATGTGGATTTCCTGTTCTCCGCAGTCAACATGCCGAAGGACGAGATTCGCGCGATCGAGGAACGGTATGCGAAAACCGAAACCCCGGTGGTGTCCAATAACAGCGCGCACCGCTGGACGCCGGACGTGCCGATGGTCGTGCCGGAAATCAATCCGCAGCATTTCGATGTGATCAAGTACCAGCGCAAGCGTCTGGGCACCACGCGCGGCTTCATCGCCGTCAAGCCGAACTGCTCAATCCAAGCGTATACGCCGGCTCTCGCCGCATGGAAGGAATTCGAGCCGCACGAGGTCATCGTCAGCACGTATCAGGCGATTTCCGGCGCCGGCAAGACCTTCAAGGACTGGCCGGAAATGGTCGGCAACATTATCCCGTACATCGCGGGCGAAGAAGCGAAATCCGAGAAGGAGCCGCTCAAGGTCTTCGGCCACGTCGATGACGCGACCGGCCAGATTGTTCCGTTCGAAGGCCCGCTGCGCATCACCTCGCAGTGCATCCGCGTGCCTGTGCTCAACGGTCACACGTCCACCGTGTTCATCAATTTCGGGAAGGACCCGTCCAAGGAGGAGCTCGTCGACCGTCTCGTGAACTACACGAGCGAAGCCGCCAAACTCGGCCTGCCGCACGCGCCGAAGCAGTTCATCCAGTACCTCACCGAGGACGACCGTCCGCAGGTGAAGCTGGATGTCGATTACGAGGGCGGCATGGGTATCTCCATCGGCCGCTTGCGCCCGGATTCGATTTTCGATTGGAAGTTCGTCGGACTCGCACACAACACACTGCGCGGTGCGGCCGGCGGCGCGCTTGAATGCGCTGAGATGCTGCACGCGCTCGGCTATATCGAAGCGAAGTAAGACCAGCGTCGGCGAGCGTTGAGAGCAGGTGGACGTCTGTCGGCTGTTGCAGTCCAGCTGCGATGACGGTTGCCGACAACAGCGACGATTCAACAGCGACGATTGCTGACAACGGTAACGGCGGTATTCGTCTTCTCACGTATGTCACGGCATACGCGGGCGGGCGGATACCGCCGTTCGTTGTTGCTACAGCCTGTCCATTCGATCAGTTGCGCATGCCGAGACATACACAACGCAACGCATACGCCAACATTCTGTCACCCAGCGACCCGTGCGTTTGAATCGTGTATGCCGTGACATACGTCATATGCCAAATGCGGCAACGTCCGCCGCATTGGTACGTCAAACCACCCGGTCACGCATGCCAAGACATACACGACGCGACACATACGGCAACGTCCGCCGCCCAGCAGCCCATTCCGTCTAAATCACGCGTGCCAAGACATACACGACGGGCAGAACACACCTGACGCGTCAGACACACCAGACAATCCCCAACACCCACCCCCAACAACACACAATCCCAAACCACAACAGGAAAGGCCCGCCGCCGGCATACAACCAACGACAGGCCTTCGCCCCATCAACGCCCTGCCGCCCCGAGGCATGAGCATCACCGAGTTTGCGACTCAGAAGCTCACAGCCCGGCGATTCAGCGACCGGTGCCGCCGTAGACCACGGCCTCCACCTGATCGGCGTCGAGGCCGTAGGCGGTGTGCAGCGCACGCACCGCGTCATCGAGCTGGTCGAGCGGGACCAAAGCCGCGATGCGGATTTCGGACGTGGAAATCATCAGCACGTTGATGCCCGCGTCGCTCAGCGCGTTGAAGAACTTTGCGGCCAAACCAGCGTGCGTCTTCATACCCACGCCGACCACAGCGACCTTGCCGACGCTCGTGTTGACGTCGAAGGACTGGTAGCCGAGCTCGTCATGCTTGTTCTGCAGCAAATCCTGCACCTGCTTGACGGCGGTTTCCGGGACGGTGAAGGAGATATCGGCGGTGCCGGTGGAAGCGCTGGCCTGCACAATCATGTCCACGTTCACGCCGACTTCAGCGAGCTTGGTGAACACCTTCGCGGCCATGCCGGGCTCGTTCGGCACGCGACGCACGGTGACCAGCGCCTCGCTGCGGTCGTGCGCGACACCGGAGATGACCGGGGTCTCGGGACCGAGGTCGGGGAACAGGTCGCCCATGGATTTGTTATCGTTCTCGTTCATTGTTTCCTCGAATCAGTGCAACTTGCGGTTGTGTTGCGGACAGTTGTGTTGGTATGGATATGTCGTGTGTCGTGCGCCTTGCGCAGGCGCCCCGGAATCCTCCGGATGCTATTTGCGCGTAAGGTTCGGCACCGATGCGGGACTGACGCCCTCGGGCAGAATCAGCGTGCCGTTGCGGTGGGAGAAGGAGCTGCGCACATGCAGCGGCATGCCAAAGCGCTGCGCGTATTCGACGCAACGCAGGGCGAGCACCTTGGAACCGCAGGATGACATTTCAAGCATGGACTCGTAATCGATGACCGGGATGCGGCGGGCGGTCGGGACGATACGCGGGTCGGCGGTGAACACGCCGTCAACGTCGGTGTAAATCTCGCACACATCAGCGCCAAGCGCAACAGCCAAGGCGACAGCAGATGTGTCGGAACCGCCGCGGCCGAGCGTGGTAGCGTCGCCGTCCTCATTGATGCCCTGGAAGCCTGCGACGATGGCAACGCTTCCCTTCTCAAGCGCATGGCGGACACGGTCAGGCTTGACGGCGCGAATATGCGCCGCACCGAACCGCGCGTCCGTCATGAAACCGGCCTGGGACCCGGTGAACGAGTACGCATGGGAACCGGCGGAGTGAATCGCCATGGACAGCAAGCTCATGGAAATACGCTCGCCTGCGGTCATGAGCATATCCATTTCACGGGCCGGCGGGGTCGAATCGATGCTCATCGCCTGGTCGATGAGGTCATCGGTGGTGTCTCCCATAGCCGAAACCACTACAGCGACGTCGTTGCCAGCGTTTTTCGTTTCGATGATGCGCTTGGCAACACGCTTGATCGAGTCAGTATCGGCGACCGAGGAGCCGCCGTACTTCTGCACGATAAGAGCCACAATTGTCCTAACTTCTCTAAAGGTATGTCCTGCGCCCGTATTGTACGCAAGTGAGACGATTATACGAGTCGCGCAATCCGGCAGGATAGCCGGTGACCAGCATACGGAACGGCATGATGGCAAGGTTTTTACGCGTTATGCCTCACGTCTGCCGGCGAGTGCCCGGCCGAGGGTGATTTCGTCCGCGTATTCAAGGTCGCTGCCGACGGGCAGGCCGCTGGCGAGCCGGGTGACTTTGATGCCGAGCGGCGACAGCAGACGGCTGAGGTAGCTGGTGGTCGCCTCCCCTTCGATATTCGGGTCGAGGGCGAGGATAATCTCCTTGATGTCCGGGTTTTGCAGGCGCCCGAGCAGTTTGGGGATGTTGAGGTCCGCCGGGCCGACGTTGGCCATCGGGTTGATGGCGCCGCCGAGCACGTGGTAGAGGCCGTGGTATTCGCGGGTGCGTTCGATGCTCATCACGTCCTTGGGCTCTTCGACCACGCAGATCATAGACTGGTCTCGCCTGGGGTCGGAGCAGATCGGGCAGGGGCTGGTCTCGCACACGTTGCCGCACACGTCGCAGAATCGCACTTTTTCTTTGACATCGGTGATCGCCTCGACCAGGTTGCGCACCTCGTCGTCGTTGGCGGACAGCAGATAAAAAGCGATGCGTTGTGCGCCTTTGGGGCCGATGCCGGGGAGTTTGGCGAATGCGTCAATCAGGCGTTGGATCGCGCCGTCATATGCCAATGCCATTGTTGGGCTCCTTTTACGATAAATCTGCCGATTGAGCGGGTGCCCCACCGAACCCCGGCGATATACGCCGGTCAGGCGATTGCGGGGTTCTGCATGCTATCCGCCTGTTATTTCTGGGACGAAGCGTCCATGTCGTTGTGACGGTTCGGCGGCTGAAGGTTCTTCGGGTTCTTCGGGTCGTCGGGGGCGAATTGCTCGACCGTTTTCACTTCGAAGAGTTCTTTGAGCTCTTCGACGCTGAGTGCCGTGGCGGTTCCAAGTGATTCGTCGTTAAGCGAGTACTCGTCTTCCTCCGGGGGAACTTGCGGGCCGCCCGACGCACCGGAGTACGGCTGCGGGTTGTGTGCACCGAGGTCGCCCGGCTGCTGGGCCCAAGGGTCGTCCTGAAGCTCCACCGGTTCCGGATAATCCTGTGGTTCCGCGGTCTGTGCTCCTGCTGCAGGCATGGAACCCCATACATCGCCTTCACCCTGGCGCACCGGCGTCCGGGGATTGCCCCGGCTTGCCGAGCCTGATTGTGCGGCGGACGGCGATGCCGGGTTACCCACGGCAAGTCGTACTGTCGGCGCAGCTTGTCCGGAATGCGTTGCGGATACATTCGGCACGGCTGGAGCGGTTGAAGCGGCATGTGTCGCAGGCGTGGCCGGCTTCGCCCACGGATCGATGCCATCGCTGATGTCCGGCACCGCCACATGCTTGCCGTGATGCGGCTGCGCGGTGCTCTGGCCACTCCTGCCGCTCTGGTCAACCAGGTTTGACGGGGATCCGCCGATTGCAGACGGCACCGAACCATTGTCTCCTGTCGGCTTGTGCACCGGCAAGGGCTGCAACCACGGGTCATCCTCGGCAAATGTCGCATCGACGGACGCGATTGGCCCAGAACCCGCCGGAATCATGGAAGGGGCAGGTGCGGCGGACGTCATCGCGGGCGGCGTCATCGTAGCCGTCGGTGCTGCAACGGCCGCCGCCTGAACACTCCCCCGCCCCCGGTGACCGGGGTCGTCGGCGTCCTGCGCGTCATCACCGGACTGCCCCGGAGTCTTCGCCTCCTTGCCAGTCGGACCTGCATGGATACCGACCGTCACCGCGGCAAGGGTGGCTGCGCTTTGTTTCGCCTTTACGAGCGCGATTTCACGTTTGACCTGGCTAACCCGCTCGGGCGACATGCGTCTGACGGATTCTACGGTTTCTCCGTTCGCCGCGGTCGGCGTAGGCGAAATGCGCGCGCCATCGCCAAAGATTTCCTTGACGATGTCCTGCACCACGACAGCCGCTTTCTTGCCGTCATACGCTTCATCTGACGACACTGCAAGCGCGAAGGCGTGCTGGTCGATGGGCTTGGCGAAAGTCATGAGGAGCTTGGATTTCCCGGCGGGACCGGCGATGAGCCGGACGGACGGCACCCGCTGTTGGTCAACGTATTCGCGGATATCCGACGGCAACTTGGTCAGAACGGCCTGCCAACGTTCCTCGACGCTGCGGGCGTCCTGCGGTTCAGGCATGGCGGGTGCGGTCGCGCCGTCAGTGCGCAGGACCTGATTGCTTCCAGCGGTCGGCGGCATTGCGGGTGCACCGGCCTGCTGTGTGGCGGGTTCAGCAGACGCCTGCACGCCGTCGGCTTGCGTACCGGGTGTACCGGATGTCTGTGTTTCCGTCGTCCGCACTCCTGTTGCAGCATGGTCCGGCAATGACGCGGCAGGGGCCTGCTGGCGTGCCGCCGCCTGAGTGTCTGCATTGCTTGACGGTTGCGTGGCGGTGTTGCCTGACGCGGCAGTCTGGGCTTGTCCCTTACGCTTGTTGCGGGCCGAATCGATGAAACCGCTGCGCATCGGAGGATTGCCAGCGCGCTGCTGAACCGGGGCACCGGATTGGGCCGTCATATTCGCCGAAGACGTGGCTGACGGACCGAATACGCTTTCCTCACGCCCTGCCAGCAGGCGGGCGACCAGCAGTTCCAGACGCATACGGGGCGACGTGGCACCGCTCATCGTGCCGAGCGTGTCGTTAATCGTGTCGGCAATGGATGTCAGCGAGCGCAATCCCAGGGCGGACGCCTGCCGGTGCAAATCGGCGATATCCTCGACTGCCGCATCGTCGCTGAGCACACTTTCGGCACGGTCTCCACCCAAAGTGAGCACCAGAAGGTCGCGCACACGCGCCAGCAGATCTTCCACGAAACGTCGTGGCTCGAATCCGCCGACCACAACCTTCTGCACGACCCCATACAGCTGTTCGCCGTTGTGGTCGATAATCGCGTCGATCGCCTCTCCGATCAGAGAATCCGGGGTAAATCCGAGCAGTGCAACCGCCGAATCATGGGAAATGACGCCATGCTCAGAACCCACCATCAGCTGGTCGAGCACCGACAGAGTGTCACGTACGGAGCCGCCGCCCGCGCGCATGGCGAGCTTGAGCACGCCTGGCTCCGGCTTGATTTGTTCTTTCTCGCAGATTCCCTCGAGGTACGGGCCCATGATTTCGGGCGGAACCAAGCGGAACGGGTAATGGTGGGTGCGGGAGCGAATCGTGCCAATCACCTTGTCCGGTTCCGTCGTGGCGAAGATGAACATGACATGTTCCGGCGGTTCCTCAACGATTTTGAGCAGCGCGTTGAACCCCTGCTGGGTGACCATATGTGCTTCGTCGAGGATAAAAATCTTGTACCGGTCGCGAGCGGGCGCGAAGCCTGCGCGTTCACGCAGTTCGCGGGCATCATCGACACCGTTGTGGCTTGCGGCGTCGATTTCCACGACGTCGATGGATCCCGGTCCTCCTGTGGCGAGATCCTTGCAGCTCGGGCATTCACCGCACGGATGAGACGTGGGGCCTTTCGCGCAGTTGACGCATCGCGCGAGAATACGCGCGGAACTGGTTTTGCCACATCCGCGCGGCCCGGAGAACAGGTACGCATGGGTGAGCCTGTTCTGGTCAAGCGCCCGGCTGAGCGGTACGGTCACCTGATCCTGTCCGATGACCCCGTCGAACGTATCGGGACGATACCGTCGATACAATGCCAACGCCATGTCCAACTCCTTCATAGGCCGCAAACGTGCCCTACAAGCATACGCGGCGCAGGCTACCGCACCGCGACCACCAGTGTCCCTTTCACCAATCTAGCGTTGCGGCAGAACACGCCACACCGCCTCATCCGCAGGCCACGGGTCCGGCGCGAGAGGTTTTCATAATCACCATGCCGAAACCCTGCCGGTATTCGTAGCGCACGCTCACCGTGACGTCCTCGCCATCAACTGCGCAAGCCGCGACACCAGCCCCATCGGCGCGAACGACACGCCCTGCCACCGCGCATGGGTCGCGATGGCCTTCACTCAGCGCCACTGCGGCGGACACCGCAGCATCATCAGCCCACGATCTGACACGATTGCCGGTGATTCTCGCATGGCCGACGCCGGCGGCGGCAAGCGCCGCTACGCATGCGACGGATATGATCATCACCATGAGCACCACCGCCGACCCCTGTTCGCGGGATTCGCGGGATTCATGGGACTCACAGGTTGTATGGCGGCGAACACCGGTCACGAGGACGCTCCGCTCGCAGACCCTTGCACCGATGCCGGCAAGACGCTGCTCATCCCGGACACAACCGGGCACTGCGTGTGCACAGTGACCAGTCCCCCATCCTCCGAGATCGTGGCCGTAGCGTCTTTCCCCGCGACCGCGGCAACAGCCGTCGATACAAGGTTCCGCGCCTGTTCGCCGTGCGCAGGCACCCGGGCGACCACCACTTCGCGAACAGCTGAAGATGCCGCGTCCTGACACGCCATCGACGTGGTCACCACATGCGTCAGCGAAAGCAACATCGCCATGAGCACCGCCGCGACGGGAAGCACCATCGCGAATTCCGCGGTGATGGCACCCCGCTGCCCATTTTGTTCAGGGGCATGAGAACGGCCCCACGCGGCGCCGGATTCCCCCGGCCACTGTTCCCCCGACAACCGAGTGGGCCATGCCGCCGACATGCCGAATCCCCCATCGGCATTTCTGCAAGCGCCCGATGCGCCGTTCATCCCCTGCACGGCGCCGTGGCTTCCGGCTGCCCTCATGCGGGGCCGTTCACATGCGTATCCCATTTCAGCCCTTCTTCAACTCCATAGCACCCTTGATCAGAGCGAGCACGAGATTCTTCACGATATCCGATTTGATGACCGCGAACAGCACAGCGGCGAAACCGCAGGCAGCAACGAGAACCATCGCGTATTCCGCGGTCGCCGCACCTTTCTGCGGTTCGACGGCCATCAGGCGGATTTTCGCGTCAATCATGCACGCACGTTCTTTGGCTTTGCGCGCCGCCGTTATCGGAGCGCTCCGCATGGCTGTGATGAATCCTGTTTTCCCTTGCATCAGGGGTTGGTGAATGCCGGTCATGGTTGTTCCTTTCTGATATGGCCCGAGGCTTCGGGCACCGCCTGCCTTGGCGGTATCCCCAGTGTGCCCGACCGGGACCTCTCGAGGGAAGCTCGAACGGGCAATGTGGTCGAAAGACGACTGTTATCCACATCGACTTATCCACATTGACTTATCCACATCCCTGTCCATGTCATCCGTCCATGTCATCCGCACTGATTCCGCCCTCATTCCGGTCGGTTCCAAGCGGGTTCCGTCAAGTCGCCAGGCGAAACGCGCCATCGAAACAACAAACGACCCGCTCAGCCTCCTATCAGCGACATCGCGGTCGGCACCACGCCAATCACAACGAACGCCGGCAGAAAACACAACGCCATCGGCAATAGAATCCGCACCGACAACCCCGCCGCCCCCTGCTCAATGGCATGGCGGGCGTCACGGTCGGCGCGTTGCACTGCCAATTCCAATCCGCGCACCGGGGAAGACCCATGCTCCCACGAATCACGCAAGCCCTCACGAATCAGCCGACACACCGAAATGCCGGCATCGTCCCCGATCAGCCACGCATCATCCCACGACGTACCCCGGTACAACCGTCGCGAGACCGTACACAGCGCGTCCCCGGTCAATCCTCCGGTCACCTCGCCCACCGCGTCCAACGCGCATGGAACCGATGCGCCCTTACGCAACGCGACCGCAAGCATCTGCACCACAAGCGCATCGCTCGGGCGTAGCCCCTCATCCGCAAGCCGGCGAGCCGCATCAATCCGGCCAATCATGCACGGTCCCGACCTACGCAGCATCAACAACAATGACACGCAACACGAGGCCAACACCGCAAACGCCACAGCAGCCTGCACACCCATCAACTCCCCTTCCATCCCTGCAGCCCGGTTACGCTTCTTGTAAAGCCGAACGCACCATGGAACGCACCCACACGGCACCAGCCGCATACCCGGACAATCCCAGACACAGGCACGCCACACCGACAGGCGAACCGAGCAGAGTCTGCAACGGATGCGCGCCAAGCAGGGCGCCGAACCCCCAGGTGCCGAACGGCAAAACGAGCAGCAGCTTCACTGTCGCCTTCGGCATCGCACTCGCTTGGGCGACCAGCTGGTCACGGCCCACCGAGCGGCGGAACGAAGCGCTTACCGCTTCCAGGCAGGACCCCAGTTCGCAACCCAAGCGACCGCTCAGCTGCGCGACGGCACACACTTCCGCCGCAATCCGCTCAAGATACGCCGACTCGCCGTCCCGAGCGTGGGCAGCGAGCGCTCGAATCACCGCAAACCGGTCCACAGCGTGCCCCGATAGGCCAGATAATCGGGTGGATTGACCCGACTGATCTGACTGGCCTGACAATTGGCTCGATTGCCCCGATTGCTGCCCGGAAAGTCTGGAAAGCGAATCCTCCAACGTGCCTCCCGCACGCACCCCGGCAGTCAACATCGCCAGCGCCGCATCCAATCCCGCGGCGGCAGGCGGCTCCACTGCCCGACCATCAGCGGCATCGCGCAACCGCCCTCGGCACGACGCGCCATCCCACACCGGCAACATCAGCAACGCCGCACAGCAGATTGCGGCGATCAACGGCCACAGAATCATTACGCTTCCACCACCTTCAGCGAATGGTCCTGCCACGATGTCGCCGCCGACGCGAGCCAGCGCGCCGCGAAATCCTGCCACCCCTCAATCGCGAGCGGCCGGCCGACACCATCCCACGCCAACAACGGCACTCCGACCAAAGCGCCGTGAACCACCGCAAGGGTGCCCACCTGCGCGATATGCCGCCCGGCCGACGTACGCTCCACATGGATCACCGCATCAAACGCGTCCTGTGCGAGCATACCCAAAGCCCGAGCGTCAAGCCCCGCCAACAACCCCAACGATATCAACCGTGCAGGCACACGCTCCACGCCATCGGCATGCAAGGTCGTGGCTCCACCACGATGCCCGGAGTTGAACGCACGCAACAAATCAGCAATCTCCTCGCCGCGGCATTCACCCAACACCACACGGTCGGGGCGCATCCGTAGCGTCGCCTTCACCAGCTCGGGCAAGCCCACCGCCCCAGCGCCCTCGACATTTGCCTCCCGCGCAACCAGCGACACATGATTGCCGCCGGAAACCGCAGCCAATTCGCCAAGCTCGCGGACTTCCTCGACGCTGACGATACGCTCGCCGATTTCGCAACGACCGAGCAACGCCTTGAGCAGCGTGGTTTTCCCGGCGCCTGTGCCACCGGTGATGAGTATCGTGGCACGGCCGCGAACCAAGCCGTCCAGCAGGGCAAGCCATGCCGGCGGGAACATGCCGGAGGCACACAACGATTCCAATGTTGGCGGCAGGCTTCCCGGCAGACGGATCGAAATCGAGGCGCCTTGTGGCACAATCGGCGCGATGACCGCGTGGACGCGGATTCCGTCAGCTGTTGACGCGTCCGCAATCGGGCAAGCATCATCAAGACGACGACCCATCTGCGCGCACAGCCGCACTGCGTAATCGCGAACGACCGGCGGTGAGCGGAACGGCACGGCGATGCGGCACGGAAGCATGCCTGCCCCGCGATCGGCCCAGACCCCGCCGTCGCAGGTCACCGCGATATCAGTGACCTGGGTGTCCTGAGCTAGCCATTGCAACGGGCCGAACGCGATGGACAATGCTCTGCGCGGCGCTGCGGACGCGGGGATTTCCGGGTTTGCTGGGTTTGCTGAGTTTGTTCGACTGGCTGGGCTGGCCGGGCTTGTAACTTTGGCGCTTGCGTTGTTCCGGGAATCATCACGATTCATGCGATGTCCTCGTTGCGGCGACTTGTGCCGGCGTGCTTGCTGGCGGCGGAGTCGGTGGGGTGGCCTCTGGTGTGGCCGTTGGTGTTGTTGCTGTCAGCTGGGCTGATGTTGGTACTGGCACTGGCTGCGAAACTGGCGCTTGCACTGACACAAACGGCGAGACTGACTCTGACGCTAGCGGCGCCGTTGCAGTCATCGTCGTTGTCGCAGTCATCGCCAGTGTCGTAGTCACCACCGATGTCGCCGATACGCTCAATGCCGGTGTTCTCATCGCAGTTCTTGTCGGCATTGTTCCCGCTGTCATCCCAGATACAGCCGCCGCAGGAACAGTCATCCCAAGTACAGCCATCCCAGATTCCACCATCTGAGGTGCAATCATCGACGATGCAATCATCGACGATGCAATCAGCACAGTCGTTGCAATAATTGCAATCATTGTCGTTGCGACCGTTGCATTCATCGCAGTCATCGCCGCCCCCAACTCCCCGCCGGCCTCGCCGACCCCGTCCTCCTGGCATCAAGCCACGATGCCACAGTGCGCAATGCTTTCGCGTTCGCCCGGTTCGGCTTGAGCAAGCCGGTCCCCTCAAGTATCGCCGCGCACAACCGCGTGTCAGGCTGGATGCTGCACAGCACGTCGATGCCCAGGTATTCCGCCGCCTCACCAGCGCCAATCACACCACGGGCGGATGCACGGGCGGTCGGCGGCAGAACCCCGACCAGCGCGATATCGTCCTCTGTGACCGTTCCCGAAGCGGTACGATTGGCGAGCGTGGCGCAGCGATCGGACGACCGTCGACTGCCCCGGCCGGTCAGCGCCTCGATGCACGCCTGCGCGCGGACCGTGCCGAGAACGGACAATTCAACCAGCAGAATCATCGCGGAGCCTTTGAGCGGCAACGGAATCGCCTCACCGGGCGAATACCCGGCACGCCCCGCATCGACAACCACCATGTCGTATAGCTCGGCCAGTGCGCAGATCGTCACAGCGATCTCCCAATCCTGCGGCATCGGGCAAATCCACGGGCGGCTGGACAGCACGTCAACGCCATCCCACGCGGTAAGCCGACGACGCAAGGCAGCGCCGTCCACCTCGCCCAACGGAGCCGTGACGGCATTGAGCAGGACGCCAAGCTCGCTTTCCACGCCAAGCAGGACATCCAATCCGCCGCCGGACAGGTCAGCGTCTACCAAGGCGAAGTCTCTGTCGTCGTATAGACCGTGCAGTGTTTGCGCGAGCAGCGCCGCGAAGGTGCTCGTGCCCAATCCGCCGCTCGCCGACAGTACAATCGCCGCATTCGGCGCGCGATACACCGGCGACGGGCATGGAATGCCGAACGAATCAGCCCCGGTCCGGTAGGGGACGTTTGCCGCCGCGTTAGGGCGGGCGACCTGCTCAGATTGGTGCGTATTCATGTGTGTTGTATGTGTCATATGCGATGTATGTGATGTCATACCATCCAATCGAACACGGTATGGACGCTCGAGCGCCACTTCGAACCGGGAATGTGGTCGAAAGATGATTCCCGCGGTGTGGCTGGGTTTCTGGCTGGTGTGCGGGCGATTGTCCCTCACGTGATGCCGATGGTTTCGAGCGTCTTAGGGTCACTTGGTATCGCGAATCGGGACGGACCGCAAGTGATGATGCCCTCCCGTGTTGGCCGATGGCGGAGTCAGGCTGCGGACGGGAGCGTTTGCAATCATCTGCGGTCCGCACTGGTGGTTTGACGTCGGTATCTTGCGTATTTGCGGTACTTGATGGTGCCTGGCAACGTGTATCTCGACTGACTGTAGTACCTCGCGGATTGCATCTGCGTTATCTGCGTGCGGATAGGTTCGATACCGCGAGTACGACCCGCGGAATTTCAACGACGCTACTTCGGGTCTCGGGCGCCGATGAACGCAGGTACGCAAGATACGGTCGGGCAAGTACTACAGATACCGCAGATACCCACTCTGAGCGCATGGTATCGCGGTGTATCAAGACCGCTCCTGAGAGTTATAGGACAAAATGTGTATCCGGTGGCGGGTCACTCGGAGATGCCGTGGCATTTGGGGCATCGTGGAGTGTTCATCCCGCCAATCTGGCACATTCGAGCCGCCCGTATGCCTTGCACCGCAACGGGTCCACGCTGATTCCGGACACACATTCTGGCCGCGCTCGAAAGTGACGGCATGAGGGCTCGAAACCGCGACACGCCTGGCAGGACAACCCCTCACACCCGATTCCGGCCAACCACCCCACCACCCAAACTAGTTACACTAACGACCGCCCCAGCGTAACCAGTTTGGGAAAAGGACTGCAGCAGGCACACGCACCGCCCAGCCACCGGACCACTGAACGCACACTGGCCTATTGCTTGGGGATACAATCGAACAAGGCCCCGGACAAACGAGAAGGCCCGCCGAAGCGGGCCTTCCGTACAAGGCTTAATGAGCAGAACCTCTTCACAACACCATCGTTGTAACGGTAAGTCTTTCCAATGCCCGTCCAACGTAACAACCTTTCGTGGCTATACACTACTGTGGACTTCTGCTCTCTTAAGTTTTCCTTGTACTTGTTATTATGCCCCGATTCTTGCAGCTCGCAACCCGATATCTCATCTGCGGCGGGATTGTTCGTTTATTTGCGCAAGTGTTCGACGGCACATCTAAACGCGGCAATCTTGCGGATTCATGTGCATATCGAACCGGTTCGCATGTGCGATTATGTGCGCACCGAAAGACACGCCGGTCGCACCGGTCCGGCAGCCCTTCCCCCAACCAACCATATCCGCACAAACCAGTACCAGAACGCACATTCTGTTCCACCATTGACGTCATCGGATCACTACAGCAACCAGCGAGGCGCGGGACGGCATGCTCTGCCGACCGCCGAGCTATCCGTCACTCGATTCTTTGCCGACAGATCGGGGATATCGGCAATCTCGCGTATGCGGAGACATACACCATGTGCCGAAACCAAGCGCACTGACGCTCAAACGCACCGGAACCTCCAAGTCATGCATGCCATGACATTCGCAGACCGACAGATATGATCACACAGCGCATTCAAGTCGCCGGGTACCACTCAGTCCTGCAATCATCTGTTGTGCCACAAGCCAATACCGACCGCCAAGTCCCAGAACACCCCACACGACACCCCGCCATGCAACCCGCCGGTCGCACCACAACCGGGTACCATCCAGCAACCACCGCACCCATCCCACCCGCAACACGCCGAAATGTAAACACCGGCTAAATTTTCCTGACTTTGCCGCGACAACTCCCAGCCAAGCGCCTAGAGTAGTGGTATGGCACAAATTTTTGACGCACCCTCGAAGGCGATTCTGCGCAGCCAGATTGCTGAGCACATCGCCGAGACAGACAAGAACGACAAGCGGGAGACCCAGGAAGGCGAGCAGCCGCTGCCGCCAGACCGGTTCTTCGACCGCGAACTCAGCTGGCTGAAGTTCAACAAGCGCGTCCTCGAGCTTGCCGAGAACGAAGACGTTCCGCTGCTCGAACGCGCCAATTTCGGCGCGATCTTCGCCTCCAACCTCGACGAGTTCTTCATGGTCCGCGTGGCCGGCCTCAAGCGCCGCATCGACACCGGCATCGCTGTCACCTCGCCGAGCGGCCTGAGCCCGCGCCAGCAGTTCCGCGCCATCAGCGAACAGGCCCACCGCCTGCAAGACGAGCACGCGCACTACATCATCGACCATATCCTGCCGGCGCTCGCCGATCAGCATATCGTCCTGCTGAGCTGGGACAAGCTCACCACCGCCGAACAGGAGCGCCTGTCACGCTACTACCGCCAGCAGGTGTTCCCCGTGCTCACCCCGCTCGCCGTGGACCCCGCGCACCCGTTCCCCTACATTTCCGGCAACTCGCTGAATCTCGCGGTGCTCGTCGAGAATCCGACCAGCGGCAAGACTCATTTCGCCCGCGTGAAGATTCCGGGCAACCTCAACCGTCTGGTCCCGGTCGATGATCTGACCGATGAGGAGAGCCGCGAGGAACGCTACGGCTTCATCACGATGGAGAACCTAATCATCGCCCATCTGGAATCCCTGTTCCCCGGCATGATTATCAAGGAGGCGCGATCCTTCCGCGTCACCCGAAACGAGGATATCGACGTCGAGGAAGACGACGCCGAAAACCTGCTCAACGCGATGGAGAAAGAACTGCTGCGCCGCCGCTTTGGACCTCCGATCCGCCTCGAGATCTCCGACGCGACAAGCCCGTTCCTCTCCCAGTTGCTCGCCGACCAGCTGCGCGTCAGCGCCGACGAGGTCTACCGTCTTCCCACCCCGCTGGACATGACGGTTCTGTTCGAACTGCAGGCCATCGACCGCCCGGATCTCAAGTACCGCCCGTTCATCCCGATCACCAACCGGCAGATTGCGGAAGTCGAATCCAGCCATGCGCAGGACATTTTCGCCGCCATCCGCGAGCGCGACATCCTGCTGCACCATCCCTACGATTCCTTCTCGACTTCCGTGCAGGCGTTCCTCGCCCAGGCGGCCGCCGACCCGAAGGTGCTCGCCATCAAGCAGACGCTGTACCGCACGTCCAGCAATTCGCCGATCATCGACGCGCTGATTGACGCTGCGCACGCCGGCAAGCAGGTCCTCGCGCTCGTCGAGATCAAAGCGCGGTTCGATGAGGACGCGAACATCATGTGGGCCCGCAAGCTCGAACGCGCCGGCGTGCATGTGGTCTACGGCATCGTCGGACTCAAGACGCACTGCAAGCTCTCGCTTGTGGTCCGCCAGGAGGCCGATGGCCTGCGCCGCTACTGCCACGTGGGCACCGGCAACTACAACCCGAAGACTGCCCGCCTGTACACCGATCTCGGCCTGCTGACCTGCGACCCGGTGGTCGGCCAGGATCTGACCCGCCTGTTCAATCAGCTGTCCGGTTACGCACCGAAGTCCAGCTTCCACCGTCTTCTGGTCGCCCCGCGTACCGTGCGCACCGGTCTGATCCAGCGCATCCGCCGCGAGGAGGACGCCGCCCGCGCCGGCAAGGAGGCATGGATCAAGATCAAGGTCAACTCGATCGTCGATGAGAAGACCATCGACGCGCTGTACCGCGCAAGCCAGGCGGGTGTGAAGATTGATATCGTCGAGCGCGGCATTTGCGCGCTCAAGCCCGGCGTTCCCGGCCTGAGCGAGAACATCCGCGTGCGTTCGATTCTTGGCCGCTTCCTCGAGCACAGCCGCATCTACGCCTTCGCAAACTCCGACGGCCCGCAGATCGGGGAAGGCCCGATTTCCGGCCCTGAGGTGTGGATCGGTTCCGCCGACCTCATGCATCGCAACCTCGACCGTCGTGTGGAGGCGCTTGTACGCATCACCGCGCCGGAGCAGGTGGAGGAGCTCATTCATTACGTCGATTTGCAGATGGCCGACTCCACCATTTCGTGGCATATGCAGCCGGACGGCGCTTATGTGCTGCATTCGCGCGATGAGGAAGGCCGGCCGCTGGTCGATTGTCAGGAATACCTGATTCACAAGCATCAGCGCAAGCCGGGAACCAACACGCTCGCTCACTGAGCCCACCCGGCGTAAAACCGCAGGAAATCAGGAAACGGGATGCGAGGGATTCGCCGCGTACGACACCCTTGCGATTGCCACGACGATGATGGCGACCGACTGCAACCGCTCGGCCGCCATCATTCATGTCCGGGCCCTGTTCGCGCGGGTTTCGCCGTCACGACCGCATCAGTAGCTGCATCAGCAGCCTCTTTCGCAGTCGTATCCGCGCCGCGCGCAAACAACCCGTGCGAATCCAAGCGCTCGCGAACGGTATCGTTGATAGTCAAGGGGAAAGGAATCAGTATGCCAAGAATCGTCGAAGCCGCGGGAGGTATCATCTACCGCCCGCAACAAGCCGCATCGGGCGTGATGAAGTTCTCCGATGACGGGAGGCTGCCCGTCGGATCGAATCCCGCATCAGCGCTCGACGCCATCGAAGTATGCGTCGTGCATCGGCCAAAATACGATGACTGGAGCTGGCCGAAAGGCAAACTGGAGAACAACGAAACCCACCGGCACGCGGCGGTACGCGAAATGGGCGAGGAATCCGGTGTTGCCGTGGAATTGGGGGCGCTGATCGGGGACATCGAGTACCCGCTGGCGGATGAGGGCCGACGCAAGCGTCGCGTGAAAAACAACACCGTTGACCAGAAACATGTCGTGTTTTGGATGGCGACGCCAATCACTGAAAAAGCCGAAAAGCGCCGTCACACCGCGCTTGGTCCGGTCCTGCCTGCGGACAAGGACGAAATCGACACGGTGGTGTGGGTGCCGGTATCCCGCGCGCGCAAACTGCTGACCCATATCCTCGACCGCACGATTCTCGACAAGTTCGTGGCTCTAGTCAAAGCCGGCGCAGCGCAAAGCCGCACGTTGCTGATTGTCAGGCACGGCAAAGCAGAGGCGCGTAAACAGTGGAAAGGGCTGGATGGCGACCGCCCGATTACTCCGCGTGGAGCCGCGGCTGCATTCGCACTGAACCGCGAGCTGGCGTGCTACAGCCCTGACCGTCTGGTCAGCTCACCGTGGCTGAGATGCATGCAGACCATCGAGATTTTCTCCTGGCAGACCGGCCTGCCCGTTGACATGGCCGACGAGCTGACCGAGGATGCGTTCGCCGAGAACCCTGATGCGGCATGGCAGCGGTTCCGTAAGGAAATCGACCGAATGCTGGACACCGGCATGGACACAGCCATCTGCATGCACCGCCCGGTCATCGGCGGCATGTTCAGTCATCTGCGCGGGATGTGCGCGTCCGAGGCTTTGGCGAAACGGCTCATCGCGAAATCGCCGTATATGCCCACCGGCAACGCGATTGCCTTGGCTATCATCGAAACGGGCGACGGCCCGAAAATCATCGATATTCAGAAAGTGAGCCCACTTGTCTACTGACTCCTCCAGTTCCGGATCAATCCAATCCAGCAGATCGGGGTTCCTCGCTTCACTGTCAGGCTCGGCGCGGCCAGCCCGTCCGGCGCAGCTCGACCCGGCGATTTTGGACCATCTGGGGGGCGGTCTCGACCCGGAGGTCATCAGCGAGATGAGCCACGCTTCGGCGGCGGCGCTGCTTGACCGCGTGCACCACACCGAAGATCCGCAGATTGTGCGGCGTGTCATCACGCTTGTGGACACAGAAGGCGTGGATATCATCGCGCAGCTGTGGAGCAATGCGGAGCCAGATTCCCTGCCGGGTATTCTGTGGCGCCTGTATCTGCTGCGCACATGGATGCAACGCAATCGTGAGCAGATAGCGCGATTGTGGCGGCTCGGCGAACCGGTGGCAACCACGGCTTCCGCCATTGTGGGGGTCGATGAGACGCCGTATGCCGAGGATATCGCCCGGACCGCGGATTCCATTCTGTCAGGTGCGTTCACCGGTGATTTCGCTGTGGCGTTGGACCGGGCGAGCGCGTTCACCGATGTCATCGCCAATGGGTTGCGTGTTCAAGCGCACCGGATCACCGCGGCGCAGAAGGATGCAGCGGCACACAGCGGGACGCAAGCAGCACAAGAGGCGTCGCACGACGCGCAGACCCGCGCCGCACGGCTCATGCACACCGCGGCGAATCTGCTGACCACGTCGCGCGACTTCCATGAGGGCGCGCACCTGTGGCGTCGAGGGCGGTTGGAGTAGCACAACGATTCAGCCTGTGCGGCGGAACCTGCATCTGCACGAATGCGCACGCCACGCCGTGACAGAAAACCTCCGGATACCGATATACTGGGCTGTGCGCCGAGCCGTGCTTAAGCCCCGGGCTCCATTTGTTGCCGCTGCGAGCGGCGTTTGCGCCGACAGGCGCTTTCACGGTCCGGCGCATTTCTTTCATTTTCCTTTCTTTGCGGCGGCCGCCGAATAGCGCGTCACCTCAGGTCCGCATCGTCGTCATTCGCCACGCCGTCGGACCGGCTCGCCCAATCACGCAGATGGCGGTAATCTGGGAAGCATGGAATTGCATGTACTCAACCACCCGCTGGTGGAACACAAGCTCACTGTGCTGCGTGACAAAAACACGCCGTCCAGCACCTTCCGCGAACTCATCTCCGAACTCGTCATGCTCGAAGCCTACGAAGCGACGCGCAACCTTGACGTGGTCGACAAGCCCATCGAAACCCCGGTCGCCCCGATGATTGGCAAGCACATCGCCGAACCGCGCCCGATTATCGTACCGGTACTGCGCGCAGGCCTCGGCATGCTCGACGGCATGACCAAGATGATTCCGTCCGCAGAAGTCGGCTTCCTCGGCATGAAGCGCGACGAAGACAATCCGACCAAGCAGATTACCTACGCAAACCGCCTGCCGGAAGATCTGACCGGACGCCAGTGCTTCCTGATCGACCCGATGCTCGCCACCGGCGGCACGCTGGTCGCTGCAACCCACTATCTGGCCGAACGCGGAGCCAAGGACATCACCGCGATCAACATCATCGCGGCGCCCGAAGGCCTGAAGTTTGTGCAGGAGCAGATCGACCCGAGCATCGCGTTCAAGGTCGTCGTCTGCGCTGTCGACGAGAAGCTCAACGACAAGGCATATATCGTGCCGGGTCTCGGCGATGCCGGCGACCGTCTGTACGGCGTCATCGACTAGACAGTGTAGCGGCACAACCGCTCACGAAACCTAAGAAAGCCGGGAATCCTCGCTATTGCAAGGGTTTCCGGCTTCTCGTTTCCTGCGGTCCATTCCGACTGCGGTCCATTCGGGCCTGGGGTCATTCCAGCCGGGGACATTCCGGCCGGCAGCGATTGATGAATCGGCGATTACGCCTTGTCGGACGCGCGTTCGGGGACGAAGGCCTCAAAGATGTGGCGGTCGAACCACCGGTCGCTGATTTTCAGCTCCGCGCGGCTGCGAACCGTCCACGACACGGCGGTCGCGCCCATCGCGCGGGTGGCGCGCATCTGCGGAAGGTCGCCGCCTTGCCAGTCATAGGCCACAAAATCAGGACGACTCATCCAATCGAAACCGAGCAGGCCAGCGAGCCAGCCCTTCCAGTCGGACTGACCCGGCTGCGGCGGCTCGGCGAGCTGGCCGCGGCACACCTCCGGACGGTGCTTCCGATACCATTGCACCGCCGCCGGGTTGAAGGACTCAATCACATACTGGCCGTCATAGCGGCGCAGCAGCTCGTCACCGCGCTGCATCAGGGCTTCGTCACGCTCGCCCCACAGGGAGTTGTCGTCGAACTTGTACTCCACGATCAGCGGTACGCGGCCGTTGACCACGCGCAGAACATCCGCGAACAGCGGGACATGCTGGTAGTAGCCGTCCGGCGCGGTTTGCGGAGTGGACGGCTGCCCACCGGCAAAATCAATCCGCTCTGCGGCGGCGTCACCGGGGGCCGCGGGGGCTGGGAACAGCGGGATCCTCGTCAATTCGTCATAGGTGAGGTCTTCGATTCTGCGCGGGTCGCCAGCCACACGCAGCAGGTCGCCGTCATGCACGACCACGACCTGGCCGTCACGGGTCAGCTGCAAATCAAGCTCGATACCGTACCCAGCCTCGCACGCCGCCGCGAACGAAGCCAAGGAGTTCTCGGGCGCGATCGGACCTTCGACCGCTGGCGAGCCGTACCCCGCCTGCATGGCCATGCGGCGCGCCAACGCCACGTATTCGCCGCTTTCCGCAGCGTACTGCTCGGTCAAGCCGGAACCGGCATCGTGCAGACCGCGATGCGCGTACCACACGTGTGGCACGACGGGTACGAAATTGTTGCGTTTGTCATTGAATGAACGAGGCGCGATGGCCCATGCCGCAGCTCCGGCCGCGGCGGCGGCGCCGAACAGCAGATGCGTGAGTTGCTTATTACCGGACATGTTTCCTCCTCGTGGACATGCTTATTCGAGCCTACCGTACCGGCCGAACCAATATCGAGGAATCCGGTGAACGCAGCGTAACCATCCGACAAACCGTGAGAAACCCCGCCGCCGATCGCCCGCCTAGCGTAGACAGTTTGGGGATGCCACGGGGTGGCGATGCCTGGCGGGCGGCTCGATTCAGTGCTTCTTTTTGCGGCCTTTGAAATAGATGTCGAACACAATCCATACCGATAAGATGAACGCGATGACATACCCCATGAACCCGACCACGGGAATACCGAAGATAATCGGCTTCATGCCGGCGTAATACACAATCGATGAACCGATGAACAGCCCGACCACAATCAGCGCCATCGTCAAGCGATTGACCATATCGCTCAGCAGTTTGAACGGCTCATCGAATCCGACGAGCTGCATATTGGCACGCAATTGGCCGCGAGTGAGCATCCGCGAGGCGGTTTTCATCTCGGCGAGCGTCTGCAACGCGCCGTGCAAGGCCTTATGTCCCTCGATACCGAGCGTCTGGACCTCATTCTCGATTTCGGCGAAGTTTGTCTTGCTGTTGGCGATGTGCTGGGAGATGATCTCGATCATATTGACATCCGGAATGAACTCGTCCAGCAGCCCTTCCAGCGTCACCAACGCCCGACCGACCGTGGTCACCGAACTTGGCACCTCGATGCCGTGCCGTTGGGCGAGCTGGGTGAGTGACGTGATGAAACTGGCGATATCCAGCTCATCGAGGTCAACCGTACCGTATTCTTCGACAATCAAATCAAGATCCGCAAGCAATTCCGGGTAGTTGTCCACCGCGGCGCCCGTCGTTGCGAATCGCAGCAACCCGTCGGCGAGCGCCGGCGAATCCTGCTTGGCGACGGCGAAAATCATATCCTTCATCACCGTGCGGGTCTTTTTGTTGAGCCTGCCGGTCATGCCCAAGTCGATCAGGATGATCTTGCCGCCGGAGATGATGATATTGCCCGGATGCGGGTCGGCATGGAAGAATCCCTCGTCCAGCACCTGAGTCGCGTAATTATCGACGAGTTTGGTGCCGATTTCCTTCAGATCGTAGCCTTTGGCGACAAGCGCGCCCGGATGCGACAGCGAGATGCCGTCGATATAATCCATGACGACCACGTGTTCGGTACACAGGTCCATATATGGTTTCGGGCAGTCCAAATAGGCGAATCGCGAGCAGAACCGCTTGAATTCCTGCAAGTTGCGTGCCTCGACCAGAAAGTCCGTCTCCGATTCGAAGGTGTCCCACAGTTCTTCGACGACGCCTTGGAAGTCGACGACCTGCGCGTTGTGCATGATTTTCGTGGCGCTCCTGGCGATGGTGCGCATGATGGACACGTCTTGCGCCATGGTTTCACGCACGCCCGGACGCTGGACTTTGACGGCCACATCCTGCCCGGTCACGAGGGTCGCGCGATGCACTTGCGCGAGTGAAGCCGAGCCGAGCGGAGTCGAGTCAATAGATTTGAAAATATCTTTGACCGGTTTGCCGTACTCGTGGGACAGGGTGTCCAGCACGGTCTGGTAGGGCATCGGGTCGGCGTTGGCACGCAGTTTGGCGAGTTCGTCGCAGAAGGATTGCGGCAGAATCTCCGAGCGCATGGACAGGATCTGCCCGACTTTGACGAAGGTGGGGCCGAGCGCCTCGAACATGAGACGCATGTTGACCGGCGTGAGTCCGTGGATTGCGTCGAACTGGTTGGCGATCCGGATGATCTGGTCGAGACGCTTGAGTTTGCCGCGCCGGGTGAGATGGTATTTTTCGGAGAAATCGTTCTTCCGGCCGCTGAACAGGCCTATTTTTTCGCCGGCGTATGTGGGCGCGGCGCCCGAGGTCTCCTGCTGGGGACCATCGTGCGCGAGCGGCGTATTGTCAGGCGAGGCGTCACCAGAAGCAGCAGCGCCGGAAGCGGCCGCATCGTCACTCCGGAATGACGCGCCCTGCGTTTCCGTGTGCTCTTCCGGCTCAGGCGCTACCGGCCCGCCGGATTCCTGCTTCGCGACATCGCGCGATACCTCGTGTTGATCGTCTGCCATATCAGCCATATGCTACTGCCTGACGCCGGGCATGCCACATGCCGCCATCGGCCCTGCCGCATGTCATAGCACGCGACGAAGGCGGACGGCGGCATGGCAACCGACCGGAGTCAGTCCTTCTTCTCGTCGGAAGTGGGCTTGGTTTCCTCGGCCTTCGCTTCCTCAGCCTTGTGCTTGAGCTCGGCGTTCAGCGCCTTGCCCTGTTCAACGGTAATCTCGCCCTTCTTCACGAGATCATCCACGATTTCCTGGCTCTTTTCGACCGTAGTCGCCAGAGCGCCGACACCTGCGAGGAACACCTTGTGCAGCAGGCCGTCGTTGAAGTTGAAGTCAGCCATCATTACCTCCTTGTATCAAGTCCTTGTACGTCCAACATTACCCCACGAAGGTCACGGGCGGGAGGTATGACACTCCCATTCGCGCGTCGCGTAGGCAAAATCCGGCCTGGAATGACGACGACAGGCGCTTCCGCCTTCCATCTGCCAATCCCCGTCTGTCGTTTATCTGGGCCGGGATGCGGCCACAACCCGAGCATGCTGCGCGAAATCGTCGATTCTGCGCAGCTCGGCGGACTGCTGCTCGTCCTGCTGAGGAGAAAACGCGCCATACCGCCGTTCGGCGGCGATTCGAATCAAACCGTCCGCCAAACGAGGGTTCTTCGGCAGAACCGACCCGTGCATGTATGTGCCGATCACGTTGCCGAACCGCGCGCCCTCGGTGTGGTCGGTGCCGTTGTTGCCGGTGCCGTCGGCATCCACGCGGCCCAGAGGCTTGGTGTCGCCGGTCAGGAAGGTCTGCCCGGAATGGTTTTCGTAGCCGATGATGTCGCCAAATTCCTCGCTGTGCTCGACCAGATTGCCGATCATGCGGTGTTCGCGGCCCACGGTGTACGCACCGAGGATGCCAATGCCGTCAAGCCTGGTGCCGTCCACGGTTTCGAAATACTCTCCGAACAGCTGGTACAGGCCGCAGATCATGAGCATCGGCACGCCGTCCGTGGCGAGCGCACGCAGGGTGTCCGCGCGGGCGAACAGGTCTTCGGTGATTTTCTTCTGCCCGTTGTCCTGTCCGCCGCCGCCGAGAATCAGGTCCACATGTTCCGGCCACGGGTCGCCCTGGTTGTATTCGTGGAGAACCGGGTCGTAGCCGTACAGCGACAGCCGGCGCATGACGGTGAGCACGTTGCCCCAATCGCCGTAGATGTTCATATCCTTCGGGTACAGGGACACGACGTCAATGCGGCGGCCCGGACGCGTGTCGGCCTCGGTATCCGCAAGGTTCCGGGTTGCTTCGTTCATTGCTGGCATGACAAGCTCCTTCATATTTCGCTGATTGCGTCCATGCATTTTGCGTCTATGCATGATGACGATGGCGTCGTTGGCGCGGTCATCTGCCGACGCCCGCGTCCGCGACATCGGTGATATGCGAGAGTTTCGCGCGCGTGCGCAGCATCGCCGTGTAGGTGCAATAGATGCGTTTCGGCGTGGTCGGGTCGGCGGCGACGAAATCGGCGACCGCCTGTTCGAGGTCGGTATCAACATGGCTGACCGGCACTTGGTCGTATTCGAGGCGCAGGGCCATATCCCAGGCGCGCGTGCCGGACACCGCCGCTACTCCGGTGCCACGCAGGCCGGTGAAATCAACATCCCACAGCCAGCTCATATCGCGGCCGTCGGCGTATTCGTCGTTGATGATGATCATCGTGTCGTGCCCGGCGGGCGGGAACGAGGCAAGCGACAGGCGGAAGCCCATCGGATTCTTGACCAGCAGTAGCTCGACGGGCGTGCCGCCGACGCTGATGGTCTCGCCGCGGCCGAACGCAGGGGTCACGCGGGACAGCGATGCGATCAGATCGTCATCCGAAGCGACGCCTTGCGGGGTGTCGGCGGTGACCGCGCGCACGACCGTCGCGGCAGCGGCTGCGTTGAACAGGTTGTAGACGCCTTCGAGTTTCACGGATGTGGCGATGTCGCGGTCGCCGATCCGGTACGTGGCTTCGTGGTCGCCTACGTGGGTGAGAGTCACGTCGGCATTGAGGCGGTCGGGATTGTAGGTGGCCGGAGAGGTGGCGGTGGCGGTAGCCGTGCTGCTGCCGGCGCCTGTGGGCTGTGCCCCCGCGGCTTGTACGGCGGCGGCCTGCACTTCAGCAGTTTGTACTTCAGCGGTCTGCATATCGGTGTTGTGCATGTCGTCGTCAGACGGGAAATAGCTGCGCAACGCCTGGGACAGACCGAAATAGCGCACCTGCACGCCCGGCTGCACCTCGTCGGCGAGCCGAGCGATACGCGGATCCTCGCGGTTGAGCACCACGGTCCCGGTGGTCGCGCGCGCCACGTGGGCGAGCAGGCGGGCCGTGTTGTCGATTTCGCCAAAGCGGTCAAGCTGATCGCGCATCACGTTGAGCAGCAGCGCGTAGCGGGGGCGGACCTGCCGGACGAAATGCACAGCGTACGCTTCGTCAAGCTCCAGCACCGCGATATCCGCGTGCAAATGCCCGAAGGCGCTCACTTGAGTGAGCAGCGAGGAAACCACGCCGCGCGTGAAATTCGAACCCGTCGGGTTTGTGAACACGCGCAACCCCATGTCGGAGAGCATGGAGGCGACCATGCGGGTCGTGGTGGTCTTGCCGTTCGTGCCGGACACCAGCACCACCCCGTAGGGTAGCGAGCTCAAGGTGCGGGCGAGGAAGCCCGGATCGATGCGCTCGACCACCTTGCCGGGCAGCGCGCTGCCGCCGTGATGCAGCAGACGGGACGCGTGCCGGACGACCCGGCCGATTGTCGGTGTCGCGAACGCGTACCACGGACGCTTCGGCGCGGGCGTCGATTCGGCGGCGGAAGCAGGCCGGGCGGTCACGGTCTGCTGTTGGACGGGCTGTTGCTGACCGGACTGTTGCTGACCGGACTGGGCGGTCGCAGGTTGGGCGGTCGCGTCGGAATCCTGCCGATCTCCCGATACCGGAGAAAGCTGCTGTGTCATATCACACCTCCTGCTGTTGCTGGTAATCCTGCGGCATGTCCTTGAACTTCGACGTGGCGCCAAGGAAGGCAAGATGGAACGTTTCTGTCGGGCCGTTACGATGTTTCGCCATGATGATATCGGCCTCGCCGGGGCGATCCTCTTTATCGTAGAAGTCCGGGCGATGCACGAGGAACACCACGTCGGCGTCCTGCTCAATCGAACCGGATTCACGCAGATCGGACAGCTGCGGCTTGCGGTCGTTACGCATTTCCGGACCGCGGTTCAACTGGCTCAGCGCGACGACCGGCACCTCAAGCTCCTTGGCGAGCAGCTTCAAGGCGCGGGAGAATTCGGAAACCTCCTGCTGACGGCTTTCCACCTGCTTGCCGGAACTCATGAGCTGCAGGTAATCGATCACCACGAGTTTCAAGTCGTTCGTTTGCTTGAGTCGGCGGCATTTCGCGCGGATTTCCATCAGGCTCATATTCGGGCTGTCGTCGATGAACAGGGGCGCGTCCTGCATCTTGTTCCAGAAGTTATTCAGCGTGTTCCACCGTTCCGGCGTGATGTCATCCGCTCGACGCAACGCGACCAACGGAATGTTCGTCTCGGCGGAGATGATACGCTGCGCCAGTTCCACGCGGCTCATCTCGAGAGAAAAGATGATGGTCGTCATATTGTGGTGCAGCGACGCGGAACGCGCGAAATCAACGCCGAGCGTGGACTTGCCCATGGCCGGGCGACCGGCGACGACAATCATCTGGCCCGGCTGCAAGCCCTGCGTCACGTCATCGATATCGCGGAAGCCGGTCGGCACACCGCGTTCGACCTCGCTGTTCTGCAGTTTGTCGAGCTGGTCGAGCGCATCATGGACCACCGGGCCGATGGCCGAATAATCCTGACGAACCTTGCCGACGCTCATTTCATAGACCTCGGCCTGGGCCATATTCACGACGTCCTCGGCCTGCGAACCTTCCGCCGAATAGCCGAGCTGCGCGATTTTCGTGCCCGCTGCGATCACATTGCGCAAAATCGCGCGCTGATGCACGATTTCAGCGTAATACGTGGCGTTTGCGGCGGTCGGGACGGAGGCGACCAGGCTGTGGAGGTAATCGGCGCCGCCGACCTTCTCGAGATCGCCGTTCTTCATCAGCTCGTTTGCGACGAGCACGGCATCGACCGGCTGCGAGGCTGAGAACAAGTCGATGATCGCCTGATAAATCGTCTGGTGCTTCGGCTGGTAGAAATCAGACACGCTGATCATCTGCGAAACTTCGCCGATGGCGTCTTTGCTCATAAGCATGCCGCCGAGCACGGCCATCTCCGCGTCATCGTCATGCGGGGGCACGCGGTCGAACACCGCGTCGCGGACCGGAGTGCCCGTCTCACCCTTCACATAGCCGGTGTTTTGCGATTGCCGACCGGCGCGGGTATTTTCCCAAGGATTTCCTTCAGCCATACCCTTGAGTATAGGGGGCGTTGAGTATCGGCGGCCAAGTGTTTGCCGTGGTGGAAACCGTGCAATGCGAAGCCGATTGCCGGTGCGATGCCTCAAGTCTCCTACGCATGCCCGCGTGTCATCGGCGGGTGGGGCGGGGAGCGAGGCGGCGGGCGGCAGGGAAGCGGGCGTGTACTCCGACAGTGTGAGCGAATCCTCACACAATGACGGTGTCATCAGCCCGATTGGTCATTCTCAAGTCGGTGAAGGGTGAGTGTGCGAGCCAATCCTCATGCACAACCGGTGTGTGGATGTTCAAGACTGCGCATTCACTTTCGGTTCGTCGTGCCGGCATGTGGTTTGCGCGCTGTTTACCTGCGCGACACGCGGATGCTACGAAATGTGGACAGAAAATCGAGTTATCCACATTGTGGGGATAACCGTGTGGATAATGCATGTGATTATCCACATATTGGGGATAATTCTGTGGATAGCTTGGGGACAATCTGCCGGCTATACCAGATCGACTTGCATCAATCTCGTCAAAGTGCTATGCGAAGCGATCTCCGCAGCATGGCCCACACACCGTCTTCCCCGCAACCCCCTACCCCGCAACCGACCATCTGCAAACGCCCAGCACGCCCCACTTCCCCACACAACAGCACCGTCATTCGGAATTATTGACGCTGGCGTCAGAAATTCCGAAAACAATAGGTTATCTGCGGTGCGACTAGGTCAGGCCGCAGGCAAGGCAGCAGCGCCGGTTCGGCTTAATCCGGCCGACCCACAATCAGGCTGACCGAGACCAGCGCCGCCGCCTGTGTTCCGCCAAGTTGACTTTGTATGGTGGCATCGCTTTCCCAGACAGCACCGTCGTTCAATCCGGGCTGATTGTCCGGGGCGGGACTGCGAAAGAACGGCGAGGAGAAGGATGGGATTTAGGCAGACAGCCGGATGCCTCTGCACCGAATCTGAGAACACAGGATGAAATCGGAATCAGTCCTCAACAGGGACTGGCAGCAATGGGCCGCCAATCACGGAGCTGCCGCAAACCCGCGGAATATCGAGGATTCGCTTATACCACGATAACCAGCAGCAGCCATCACGACCGCCAAAGACACCCGAGACACGGACCGAATCGGAGTACACCAGCCGAAAACCAGTCCAGTCCATACAGGCACCGACCGCCACACACCCAGCGACCACGCCCAAGCCGCAAACCGCAAAACTCCAACGGTCCCCCAACACCACGATAACCAGCCGCCGGCACACCGGCCACACAACCGCCCGAAACCGCGGACCGAACCCGAAATCACAGGCCGAAACCGGAACCAGTCCATACAACAACCTGACTGCACCGGGGCCGCCAATCATCGTCCTACCGCAAAACCGCAGAATTCCAGGCATCTGCTTGCTGAGCTACAATCTTCCACCGCCGAATCAGCTGCCCGGTCCGCCCGAGCTACGGACCGAACCGGAAAACCCCAGCCGAAAACCAGTCCAGTCCACACAGGCACCGACCGCCACACATCCAACGGCCACGCCCGTGCCACAAACCGCGAAATACCAAGGGTCCCCCAACACCACGATAATCAACCGCAGCCAACGCGACCGCAAAGACGCCTGAACCTGCGAACCGAACCCGAGATCACAGGCCGAAACCGGAACCAGTCCACGCCCACCCTCGCCAACACCCAGACGCCAACCACCACACCACTGCAAAACCGCGGAATACCAACGGTCAGATCGTTTCACCACAATCCGCCACCGCCAGACCAGATACCCGAGATGCCCGCGCCACGGACCGAATCGGAAAACGAACCCAAAAAGCCGATCCAATCCCACAATGGCACCAGGAGCCCCGGCACACCGACTACGACCACGCTGGAAATGCGCAATACATCAACTATCCGTCAACACTGCAAACATCAGCCACCAGCACTTCGATATCCCGACAGCCCATACTTTCGGAATTATTGACGCTGGCGTCAGAAATCCCGAAAGTTATGGATGATTGTTGTGACGAACGCTGGGCTTGGGCAGGGACAGTTGCGCGGGTTCGACAGCCCAACCCAATCAGGCCGTTCCGACCACAACGCAGTGCCAGCCGGATCACCGGACCGGCCCTGCCCGATTTCACACCAGCCCGGCCCAACCAGCACAGCCGCCACTGTTCAAACCACCGCACGGTTCGACTTAATCCGGCCAGCTCAATCAGCACTGCGCCAGCCGGTCCGCTGTACAGCCAGCTCAATCCAGCCCGCCCCAACCAGCGTTGCCGCCATCCCGCCCACCGTTCAGCCCGGCTCTAGCCGACTCCGGTAAGCTTCGCCACAGCCCCGTCAGCCCCGGCCCGTCAGCCCAGCCCAGTCTCGCTCAGCCCTCCATCGCCTCGCGCGCGGCCTGATACATCATGCGCACGGTCGCCTCGCGCCAATGCGACCAGCCGTACTGCTTGGTAATCGCCTCGCCGGAGGTGGCGCCCAGCGACGAGCCGTCCGCCCGCGTCAGGTCGAACAGCATGTCCAGCAGCACCGGGTCGTTCTCAACACGCCCAGCAAGCTCGCGGCCAACCGCGGGATCCTCCGGATCCTTGCCCGTAGCGAATTGCGAGAGCGTCAGATGCTCGCGCACCAGCAGCGTCGCCTGGGCGACCACCTGGTCATCGAAGCCCATACGCCCTAGAATGACCGGCACATGCCTCGCGCCCTCTGCCGCATGGTCACGCACGCCCGGCCGCTTGCCGATGTCGTGCAGCAGCCCCGCCAGCAGCAGTGTCGCGTATTGTGTGTCGTCGTAGCGCATGCCGCTCGGCGCTTCACGTCCAAGCCGTGAGACGACTTCGATCATATGGCGGTCAATCGTATAGCGGTGCGCCGCAGACGCGGACGGCCGGTTGCGCACGCCCAGCCACTCTGGCATCCACCTGCCCGGCAAATCAACGAAATCAAGCTCCTCCCACACCGGCGGCAGTGCCTGACCCGTGGCCAGGAACCGGATGAACAGTTCGCGCGTCTCGCGGTCCCAGCTTTTATCGGTGACCGGGCAATGCTTGAGATTCAGCAGGGTTGACGGGTTAATCGGCAGGCCGTATTCCGCAGCCGCCACCCCGACGCGCAACGGGAGGGTCGCGTCCCCACTCGGCTCGACACCCACGGCCAGGGCCACCTCCTGCTCATGCTCGACCACGCCCGGCGCGATGGCTTTGAAGGTCGGCGCCTCACGTTTGCCGCCCGCCCGGGGCTGGAACATCTGGAAGAACGCGAACCGCGGTTTTTCATGGGTGAGCGTGTGCCGTGCGTGCGAAGCCGTGGAATCCAGAGAGAACGCGATGCGGCGGCCCAGCGTGGCCAGCAGGGTTTGCAATCCTTCAACCGCATCCGCCTCGCGCTCGCCTTCCGGCAGTGTCGGGTCGGCCAAGCCGAGCATCGCGGCGACTTTCGGCTGGTAGGCAGGCAGCAGCAAGTTAGTTTCCTTGCCGACGACCACGTGCAGGCAGTCGCGCACATCCAGCAGCCGTTCGACCGCCTCATCATACGAGCCGTGGGGCCGGTCGGCGAGCCATGATGCAGCAAGCGCCGACACCAGCACGGTGTCGCGTAATCCACCGCGCGCCTCCTTGATATCCGGCTGATTGAGGTACGGCAGCCGGCCGAACTCCTCAAGCCGCGACGACGCCGAATCAAGCAACTCCTGCAATCGTTTGCGCGCCGCTTTACGCCAGCGTTCGAGAATGGATTTCGCCGTTTTCTCGATGAGTTCAGTGTCCCCGGCGACCGACTGCACGAACAACCAACCCATCGCCGCCGGCAGATCATGGTCGGTCACCGACTCGCACTGCTGCCGGGTGCGGACCGCATGGTCGAGGTCGAGACCACTGTCCCACAGGGGATACCACAGTTTGTTCGCCAGCTGGTTGAGCTGGTCGTCTTTCAACGTGTGCGGCTCGACCATGAGCACGACGTCAATGTCAGAGCTCGGGCCGATCTGCCCGCGTGCAAGAGAGCCGACCGCGGCAAGACCCACGCCATGTTCGGGCACGTCGAAGGGCACGGATTCGACCGCTTCCTTCCACAGTTCGCGCAGGCTGGTCATCGCGAATTGCGTACGCTGCTTGCGTTTATCCTTGCCGTGACGGTAGACGCCGTCGGCGTCCGGCTTGCTGACGTCCATGAAGCGTTGTTTCAATCCATCAACCGCAGAAGCCATATCCCCTCCAAACGAGCCATATTTCCCGCGATTTGGGCGGACCGCGCATCAGACGCGACCCACCCCCGCACGGGTGATGAAAGTCCAGCGCACCGCCCGCCAACAGTCCGCTTGAACCTCGATACGGGCGTATAAAGAATCCCCGCACTGCGCCAGCACGTGCGGGGACCTGTCTTATCAATACCCGACCGTCAGCGCCACGGCAAACAGACGAAACCGCGGCACCGGGGACGGGAGCTTTCAGATGGCGGCCGAACCGGTTTCGCCGGTACGGACACGGGTGACGGAGTCAAGAGGCGTGACCCACACCTTGCCGTCGCCGATGGTTCCGGTGCCCGCGGACTTCACGATCACACCGACCAGCGTTTCCGCGTCGGCATCGTCGGAGAGCACTTCCACGCGAATCTTCGGGATGAGATCCACCGTGTACTCGGCGCCGCGGTAAACCTCGGTGTGGCCGCGCTGACGACCATATCCATTGGCTTCCGAGACGGTCAGGCCATGCACGCCCGCAGCAGCGAGCGCTTCCTTGACATCATCAAGCTTATGGGGCTGAATAATAGCGGTAATAAGCTTCATCTCACTTCACCTCCTTGAGAACGGAGCTGGCAGTGCCAGCGAAATCATATGCACGCTCGCCCTGGTCGGCCATATCGATGCCTGAAACCTCCTGGGCTTCGGTGACGCGCCAGCCCATCGTCTTCTCAAGCGCGAAGACGATGATCGAGGTCACTACAGCGGAGTAGAGGACGGCAATCAGGGCCACCAGGATCTGGACGACCAGCTGACGCCAGCTGCCACCGGTGAACAGACCGGTACCGACACCGAAGAAACCGATGAGCACGGTACCGATCAAGCCGCCGACGCCGTGAACGCCGACCACATCGAGCGAATCGTCATAACCAAACTTGAATTTCAGACCGCACGCCAGGCAGGTGACCACACCGGCGATTGCACCGATCACCATGGCCCACAGTGGGGAGACCACATCGGCCGCAGGGGTGATGGCGACCAGACCGGCCACCATACCGGATGCCGCGCCGACCGCGGTGTAATGGCCGGAACGCACCTTCTCAGTGAAGCCCCAGGCGAGCATTGCGGCGGCCGCAGCGGCGGTCGTGCTGACCCACGCGTAGCCGGCGGTGCCGTTCGCGCCGAACGCAGAACCGGCGTTGAAGCCGAACCAACCGAACCACAGCAGGAACGCGCCGAGCATGACGAACGGAACGTTGTGCGGGCGGATTGGCTGCGTGCCGAAGCCCTTGCGCTTGCCGATGATGAGCACGGTGACAAGAGCCGCAGTAGCCGCGTTGATGTGGACGACCGTACCACCTGCGAAATCATGCGCGGCGGCGCCGAGAGCCTGAGAGATGGCACCCGTCGGGGACATCAGGCCGCCGTTCCAGACCATGTGCGCCATCGGGGCGTAGTCGAAGGTGATCCACAGCGCCACGAACAACATCCAGGTGCTGTACTTCACGCGCTCAGCGATCGCGCCGGTAATCAGTGCGACGGTAATCATCGCGAAGGTGGCCTGGAATGCCACATCAATGCTGCCCGGATAATCTCCGGATGTGTTGGCGGCGGTGAACACGCCGTCCTTGGCGACCATGGAGTCCTTGAGCAGGAAGCCGGTGGCCGGATCGCCGAAGATCCCGCCGATATCCTTGCCTGCGTAAGCGATCGACCAGCCCCAGAACGTCCAGATGATTGCGGTGACCGAAATCGCGGCCGCCGACAGCATCAACATGTTCAGGACGGCCTTCGCGCGGACCATGCCGCCGTAGAAGAACGCCACACCAGGCGTCATCAAGAAGACCAGAGCCGCGGATGTTAACATCCACGCTGCATTTCCGGTGTCCATACATTACCTCCCTCTCCGGCGCCCGCCTTGGACGAGGCGGGCGGGCGAGCGAACCACTCACTTGTAATCCCCATGTGGGAACTGACACGGTTATGGAACGCCCGCCGGGTTTTCGAAACGTTACGGAATGTTACGCCAACGTTACAGCGCTTGTACAATTATCCGCGACTTGTCCCGAATTCCGCGCTTCGCGGGGAACCATGGACAGGAATCCCTGCCGAGTTTGATGACCACATTGTGGGCATTGTCTAACGGCGTGCCACAGGTGGCGGGCCACAGGACGTGCCTGTTTTGCTACTTGGCGGCGGCGGCCTCCTTCGCCGGTGCGCCAGCGGCACCAGCCGCACCAGCGGCCTCGGCTTCAGCTTCACGGGCGACACGGGCCTCATAGGAGTCCTCACTCTTGGTGAGCACGCTCGGCTCGAAATCAGCGTAGGCGGCGACCAGGCCGTGCTCAGGCAGATCAAGGCCGGACAGCTCCTCCTTGGCGGAGACGCGCAGGCCGATCGTGTGCTTGATGCCCCAGAAGATGATGATCATCGTGACCGTGGTCCATGCCGCGACCGCGACCACACCGAGCAGTTCGACGCCCAGCAGCTTCAAGCCGCCGCCGTAGAACAGGCCGCCGTCCTTCGCGAACAGGCCGACCAGCAGGGTGCCACCGGCACCGCAGCAACCGTGGGCGGCGAATGCGCCGACCGGGTCGTCGATCTTGAACTTGTTCTCGACGATGGATGCGGCGTACACGTAGATGAACGCGCAGATCAGGCCGATGAAGAAGGCGCCGACCGGGCTGACCACATCGCAGCCCGCGGTGATGCCGATCAGGCCGGCGAGCGCGCCGTTGATGGTCAGGCCGACATCCGGCTTGCCGTACTTCTTCCAGGCGAGGAACATCGCGGTGAGCGCGCCGACAGCAGCCGCCAGGTTCGTGGTGATGAAGATACTGCCCATCTCCACCCAGGTGTCCTTGCCGTCAGCGGTGATCGTGGAGCCGGGGTTGAAACCGAACCAGCCGATCCACAGCAGGAAGATGCCGAGCATGGCGAGTGTCATGCTGTGGCCCGGGATTGCGCGGGCCTTGCCGTTCTTATCGAACTTGCCGATACGCGGGCCCAAGAAAATCGCGCCGACCAGCGCGGAAATGCCGCCGACCATGTGCACCACGGTGGAACCGGCGAAATCATGGAAGCCGAGCTGGGCGAGCCAGCCGTCCGAATTCCAGCACCAGTGGCCGGCAATCGGGTAGACGATGGCGGAGATCAAGGCGCTGTACAGCAGGTAGGCTGAGAACTTCGTGCGTTCCGCCATGGCGCCGGAGACGATGGTCGCGGATGTCGCGCAGAACACGGTCTGGAACATCAGGTACACCATCGTCGGAACGTATTGGTTGTACTGGTAGCTGCTTGTCACGAAGAAATCAGGCTTGCCGATGATGCCGCCGATGGACGGGCCGAACATGATGCCGAAACCGAAAATCCAGAACAGGACCGTGCCGATACAGTAGTCCATCAGGTTCTTCATGGCGATATTGCCGGCGTTCTTCGCTCGCGTGAAGCCTGTCTCAAGCATCGCGAAGCCGGCTTGCATCATGAACACCAGCGTCGCGGCGAGCAATGTCCAGATGACATTGGTCGATGACTTGGCACCCACTTCCTTTCCTCTCTTGGGGATGGCTGTCTGAATCCAAAGGACGTGGACGGTGTGTCCGAAGGGCGTGAACGCCGTGTCCGAAGAACCGGCCTCAACCCGTCTCTTGTGCGTCCCGGATTCTGGCAACCATGCTAAACAAACGGATTTCGGGGGAACGCACGCCTTGTTACGGGCAGGTCATGTAGATTGCGCTCGTGTAACAGTCGATACCGTGGCGAGATTACAGTGAATCCGTAAGTGAATCCATATATATGATGTCGGTTTGCGGGCGATTGACGGCAGGCAGGCTGAATGTATGCGTGCCGCGCGCGTCATGTATGTCATGCGCATCATATGCGCGAAATGCGCTATGTGTGCACGCCGGGAGTGACGGGGCGCCGACGGTCGAAATGTCCAAGGCGTTCGGGAAGGAAGGTTCCGATGGCGGTGTTCGTCGCAACGTTATGCGCGATCTTGGTGCTGACCATGATATCCGGTGCGATTTGCCGGAAAACCGGGCTGCCTGAGGTCGTCGGGCAGATTGTGGTGGGCATTGTCTGTGGCCCGGCCGTGCTCGGAGTGATGCAGCCGAGTGATTCCACCGAATTGTTCAGCAATATCGGCATCATCGTGCTCATGTTCCTCGGCGGCGTGGGGTGCGACCTGGGGCTGCTCAAACGCTACTCCAAGGCGGCGCTCATCGTGGCGTGCATGGGCGTGATCGCGCCGGTGCTCATCATGGGCGGGGCGAGCATGGCGTTCGGCTTCGACCTCATGTCATCGCTGTTCATCGGCGTGGTGTTCTCCGCGACGTCGGTGTCTATCTCAGTGGCCGTGCTCAAAGAAGCGGGGCGGCTGGACACGAAGGAAGGCGCGTCGATTCTGGGTGCGGCCGTGGCGGACGACGTGATCGGCGTGATCCTGCTGAGCATCATGAGCACGCTGATCAGCACCGGCAGCGTGTCGATTCAGCAACTTGGGTTGATTGCGCTCAAGCAGGTCGCGTTCTTCGCGGGGACGGTGGTCGTGGTGTTGTGGGTGGCGCCTTGGCTGATGACTTTGGCCGCGCTCATCAAAGCGCCGAGCGGCATCGCGATCATGGCGACGATCATCTGCCTGGCGATGGCTTGGTGCTCGGAGCTGGTGGGATTGAGCTACGCGGTGGGCGCATTCTTCGCGGGCATCGCCGTAAGCCGCAGCGACTACCGCGAGCAAGTGGACCGCGACATTGAGCCGATTGGCGACTGCTTCTTCGTGCCACTGTTCTTCGTGAGCATCGGTTTGGACACTGAAGCGGTGCACGACATGCACCTGGTGTGGTTCATCGTGGCGATGACATTGCTGGGCGTCATCACGAAGATCGTCGGATGCGGGCTGGGCGCACGGATGGCCGGATTCAACGGATGCAGCTCCCTAGTGATCGGCACGGGTATGATTCCGCGCGGCGAAATGGCGCTGATCACCGCGCAAATCGGCTTCTCGCAACATATTCTGTCGGACAACTACTATTCGACGATTATTTTCACGATTTCACTGGTGACACTCATCGCGCCGCTGTTCCTGAAGGCTGCGCTGCGAGGGGCGCCGGCGAAAGGCGAGGCGGCTGGGGCCGAGGCTGCATACGAGGCCGAGGCTGCAAACGGGATCGGTGCTGCGGCGACAGTCGCCTGATTCCTTGCTGGTCGGGCGGTCCTCATATGGCGGGGCTCAGCAGCGGGTCCCGATGGTGGATGTAATCAGCGAGTCCCATCAGCGAATCTCGTCGCGGCCACGAAATCTCAATATCTCAATCCTGTGCCCCGAAATCACGAGATATTGAGATTTCGAATCGCGAGGAAACACGACACAGTAGATGAGGATGCCGCCGATGTGCTCCGTTGCGCACGGCGGCACCACTCCGCACCGCCCAGTGTCAGGCGAGAATGCCGTCGACGAAGTCCTCCGGATTGAAGGGCGCCAGATCGTCCGGGCCTTCGCCCAGACCGACCAGCTTGACCGGCACGCCAAGCTCCTTCTGCACGGAAATCACGATGCCACCCTTTGCGGAACCATCCAGCTTGGACAGTACGACACCGGTGATGCCGATTGCCTGGGCGAATACCTTCGCCTGTTCCATGCCGTTCTGGCCGGTGGTCGCGTCAAGGACGAGCAGCACTTCATCGACCGGCAGGTTCTTTTCGGTGACGCGGCGGATCTTGCCGAGCTCATCCATGAGGTTCGCCTTGTTCTGTAGGCGGCCCGCGGTATCGATGATCAGCACGTCCGTGTTCTCGTCCTTCGCGCGCTGCGACGCCTCGAACGCAACGGATGCCGGGTCGGCGCCATCCTTGTCGGAACGCACGACCGGCACATTGACCTTCGCGCCCCAGGTTTCCAGCTGGTCGGCCGCCGCCGCGCGGAAAGTATCCGCCGCGCCGAGCATCACGCTCTTGCCGTCGGCGACGAACAGGCGCGCGAGCTTGCCCGCGGTCGTGGTCTTGCCGGTGCCGTTGACACCGACCATGATGATGACGCTCGGCTTGTGCGCTTCGGGCTTGTCAGCGTTCAGGCGACGGTCGGTATCCGTGCCGACCATCGCAAGCAGCTTGGAACGCAAGGCCTCGCGCACTTGGGCGGGGTCATGCGTGCCGGTGATGCGGGCGTCGTTGCGCAGTTCATCGACCAGCTGCTCGGAAGCGTCCGCGCCGACATCAGCCATGAGCAGCGTATCCTCGACATCCTCCCAATCAGCCTCGGACAGGTGGTCCTTGGCGAGAATGTTGAACAGGGCCTTGCCGAAGGGGTTCGCGCTGTTCGCCAGGCGCGCCTTCAGACGGGTCATGCGGGAGGTCGCGGATTCCGGCGTTTGCGGCTGGGATTCAGCGGTCTGAGAGGTCTGGCTCTCAGGTTGGGCGGATTGGGCCGAACCGGCGGATTCGGTTGACGAAGCCGCTGATTGCGCTGATTCGGCTTGTTTCATCGATTCAGCCGATTCAGCTCCCGACTTCTGGTCGGACGGCGTCGATGCAGCCCCGGCAGCGGATCCGGCTTCGGAACCGGCAGCCTGTTTCGCCGCAATCGCCTTGTCGGCGGCCGCTTTCGCCGCGGCCTCACGGTCTTCACGAGCCTGCTCCGCCGCATCGATGCGCTTCTTGCGCGAACGGTCAGCAAGCACGCCGGCGACAATCAGCGCGATGGCGATAACCGCCACCACAACAATCGCGATAATCTGTTGAGTATCCATACCCCCAGCCTATGGTTTTCAAGGGACAGACCGGACTGGACGCATCCGTCGCCCCCACCCGCCGATCCCACCCGGCACAACGTCTTCGACTCGCCTTGATACACCGGGTTAAGCGGAAGGCACATCGTTGTATTCCGCATCGCTGTATTTCCATGCTGCTGCGTTTCGTCGGCTCCCGTATCCGCACAGCCGCATGTGACGCGAGATATAGACCATCGACGGCAGGACATGATATGAACACCAAACATTCGCTCACCGCGCTGACCGCGTTCGAAGCCGCGCAACCCTACCTGTTCTGGCTGTTGGTGTTGTTCCCCGAAATGAACTTGGATGAGGGCGGCAGATTCCTCGACGCGATTCCGTGGGTTTCGGTCTGTTGGATTGCCGCGACCATCATCGTGGGCGGGGTATACGTGTGGATCAGCCGCGGCTGCGCATTCCGCGCCATCGCCAGGAATGCGATGATCATCAAGCTGGTGCATATCCCCTACTATCTGCTGGTGTTCGCCTTGGCCGTGGTATCGATTGTGTTCTCGCTGAAGATACCATTCATCACGCTGACCGTATGGGGGTTCTGCTTCATCGCCGATGCGACGCTGATTGTGACGAGCGGGCTGTATGAACTTGCAGCGGTGATTGCCGGGGTGCGGTGCAAACGTATGACGGGCGGGCAAGGCGTGGTGTTCGCGATTGCCGGTTTCCTGTTCTGCGTGGATGTGGTCATCGCGGTGGTGACGTATGTGAAATCGCGCGAGGTGGTGACGGTTGGTGTGGGGCCAGGCAACGGGGCTGGTATGGTGCCGGGTGTTGGGATTAGCGCGCTGCCGGGGACGGTGCCCGGGCAGGGGCCGTTTGGCCAGGGCTGGGGGCAGCGCCGATAGCACAGGATCCCGGAGATAGACGCGCAAATCCGGGATGCCGAAAGGGCGCAGCCACAGAAACCGGCAGATGGGCACGTATCTGCGCAGCGTGGATGAGATACGCCCGCATCTGCCGGTTCCCGCAGCAGCGGCACGGTCCACCACGCACGGCAACCCGCAGATAGGCGCGCAAGTCCGGGATGCCGGACAGATGCAACGACAGGAACCCGCAGACGAACACGTACCTGCGCAGCGCGGACGAGATACGCCCGCATCTGCCGGTTCCCGCACCACTCCACGCCCGGCAACCCGAGGATGGGAACGCATCTCCGGCAAGTCGGCGTCGCCCAACCGCAGCAACCCGCGAATACGCACGCATCTCAACGGCACCGGCAAGATACGCATCCAACCGCCGGCTTCCGTACCACCGGCACAGTCCGCCACACACGGCAACCCGCAGATAGGCGCGCAAGTTCGGGATGCCGGACAGATGCAACGACAGGAACCCGCAGACGAACACGTACCTGCGCAGCGCGGACGAGATACGCCCGCATCTGCCGGTTCCCGCACCGCTCCACGCCATCCCGCACCCGGCAACCCGCAGATGGGAACGCATCTCGGACAAGCCGACACCACCCAACCACAGCAACCCGCAGATACGCGCACATCTCAACGGCACCGGCGAAATTCGCGTCCATCCGCCGGTTCCTGCACCGCCAAGAAAACAGGAACCTCGAGATACCTTGCTATCTTTGAGCGCCAGCGCCCCGGAACGAGCCATCTGCGCCCGGACGGAAACCCGCGCCCCACCACCCCTCCCCAGAGCTGAAATCCACAAGGGGTGAGAAACTAGACACTATGGCAAGTAGTTCGAGGATGACGTCGTATCAGCGGCGCGAGCAGCTTATCGAGATAGGGCGGGCACTGTTTGCGTCCAAAGGGTTCGAAGCGGTGAGCGTCGAGGAAATCGCCGCGAGCGCTAAAGTCAGCAAGCCCATCGTTTACGAGCATTTCGGCGGCAAGGAAGGCCTGTACGCCGTGGTCGTCGACCGCGAAATGCGCGCGCTGACCGACGCGCTCATCGGTTCACTCAGCGACACGGACGCCCATCCCCGGCAGATTGTGGAACGCGCGGCCCTCGCGCTCCTCACCTACATCGAGGAGAATCCGGAGGGATTCCAAGTGCTGGTGCGGGATTCCCCGAGCACCGACCCAACCGGCTCGTTCAGCTCACTGCTCGGCGATGTGAGCTCAAAAGTTGAGCAGATTCTCGTCGAATGGTTCAAACGCCAGCATCTTCCCGTCAAAAGCGCGCCGTACTACGCGCAAATGCTTGTCGGCATGACCGTGTTCACCGGCCAGTATTGGGCCGACCGACCCAAGCTCGGCAAGGAACAGCTCGCCGCGCTCATCGTCAACCTCGCCTGGCACGGTCTGTCCCACCTCGAAGCCAAGCCGGAACTGCGCTATGAGGGCACGAAAGCCAAGCGTGCGCGCGAAGCGGCCGAGAAAGCCGAGCAGAAGGCTGAACAAAAGGCGAAACGCGACCGAGACGATGGCGAGGAACAGCGTAATTCTTCCGCCGCCGGCGCTGATACCGACACCAACGATACCGATGCCAACGCCACCGCCGAATCAACCCCGGCAGACCATACAAACCCCGCAAACCCCGCGAATCCCAAGTCTCCGGAAGACGCGGCGTAATCCGCGGGAACTTGCCGCGTTCTGAACCCGCGGTAACGCCTTTGTGAAATCATCATGCAAATTATGGTGATTTCACAGCAAATGAGGCAATTCCGGCATCGCGTCGTTCCGCCTCGTGATAGCCTTGCACGGGACATACAGAAGGTGGAACAATGACCAATTTTACGGGCACCACGCCGCAGTCTCAGCCTGATCTTCAACGAGGAACGATTCCGCAGACGCACGGCGAGGGCGGCAAACTGCCACAGGAACGCACGCTGATCGATACGCAGGAGAACACACAAGGCGACACGGCCGACAACACGGCGGACAGTACGACTGATAACACGACCGGCACCACACCCGGCAACACGACCGCCAAAACACTGACGTTCGTCGTACCCGCATACAACATGGAGCAGTATCTCGAACGTTGCGTCGCTTCGTTGATTGACACGCCCGATACCGGCGACATCCAGGTGCTCATCGTCGACGACGGGTCATCCGACACGACTCCAGAGCTCGCCGACCGGCTCCAGGCAGCACATCCGGGCGTGGTCAGGGCAATCCACCAGCCGAACAAGGGGCACGGCGGCGCGGTCAATACCGGCATTCGCGAGGCCGCCGGTATGTACGTCAAGGTCGTGGACGCTGACGACTGGGTCGGCAAGGCTTCATTCGGCCAAGTCATGGAAACCCTGCGCGCGCAACGCCTCGAACGGGAGCCCATCGACCTGCTGGTCACCGATTACGTCTATGACAAGGTTGGCAAACGCAACAAGCATGTTGTGCATTTCAGCAACGTCATGGATGCGAACCGTAGGCTCGGCTGGGACGATCTGCGGCATTTCGGCATCGCGCAGTACATGATCATGCATGCGCTGACCTTCCGTACCGCGGTCGTGCGCGAATCAGGCATGATTTTGCCGGAGCATACCTTCTATGTCGATTTCATTTACTCGTATCAGCCGTTCCCGTGGGTGCGCAGGCTCATGTACCTGGATACGCCGTTCTACCACTACTTCATCGGGCGCGAAGGCCAGTCTGTGCAGACCGATGTGATGATCCGGCGCGTGCGGCAGTTGCAACTCGTCAACCATCTCATGCTTGAGGCGACGCCGGAACGCGGCACCGTGCCGGACGGGCTGTACCGGTACATGATCCACTTCCTGTCGATCAACAGCGTGGTGACCAGCGTGTTCCTGATTCTGTCGCGCGACCGTAAAAATTACCGCCAGAAGGACCGGCTGTGGCACGACATCGATGTTACTTCGCCGCAAATCGGGCATGATGTGCGGCATAAACTCGTCTCACGCGCAATCAACCTGCACGGGCGGACCGGGCGATTCATCATCCGGCACGGCTACAACATCGCCGAACACGTCGTTGGTTTCAACTGATTCGCTCCGTTCGTTCCGTTCTCTCCGGATTCGGCCGGACTCGTGAGCGTTGGCGCAACTTTCTACCGACGCTCACAAGCCGCTCAGCGTCGGTAGAAGGTGGAGCGGTCAGCGGTCGGACATGGCGAAGGCGTTACGCATCAGGTTGCTGGACGTGTACAACACCTTGCTGAGCAGCTCCTGGGTTTGCGAGCGCAAGTAATGCGCCATCTGCTGGTTCGCCTGCTCGAGGGCGTCGCACGCAGTACGGCAATCGGCGGATTCTCCGGAAGCAGCATCGTCGGCCGCCCCGACGGCAGCATCCACGCGCACCCCGCTATGCTTGATGCCTTCGACATCCTCGATATCGGCGCAACTCACGGCATGCCCGGCCCCGGCGCCAGCACCAACACCCGTCGCACCCCGCAGCGAGGCATCGACGCGAGCGATATGCGCATGCCCATGCGACATGACGTTCTCACGGTAATGCTCGATCGCGTTGCTGTTCGACACATAATGCGGGTCGGCGAGCGCCGCGATAATCCGGCTCGTCCAGTAGAACGAGTCCGTCGACACCTCCGCGCCCGTATCACGCAAATACGCAGGCGTGTCGCGCACATTCGTGTAGAACGGTGTGAGCGTGGTGAACGGGCCGGACCCGTATTGCAGCCACATCACCGACCGGTTCGCTTCCGGCTCGTATGGGCGGATTTGCAGCAATCCCATCTGCCCGGTGCGGTTGATACCAATCGGACGATACCGATGCCGCGTCTCATCCGTGCCGCGCGTACCATACGGGTCATAGGGCGTGTCCTCGAAATGCGAAGCCATCAGAAACGCGACATCCTCGACCGTCACACGGTTCTCCGGCCGGCGGCACCACGGAATGTCATCGGATATCGGCGTATAGCGGGCGGCTGGCGAATCCCAGTCCTCGCTAGGATTCAGATAGCGCTCCATATACCAGGCACGCGGGGTGTTGTAAATATGGTCTTTTGTCGTGCGCGTGCCGAACAGCGTGCGCGGATTGAACTTCTCCGTGAACCGCACGGCATTGCCCATGCCGTTGCCCATGCCGCGGTCAAGATGATTCTCGCGGATGAACTCCGCCAAATCGGCGCTGCACATATGATTGCGGGCATCGCCGAGCGCGTCCTCCACATCGAAATCGTCAAGCCCCAGCTGGTTGGGAATCGCGGCATAGCAGTCATCCGGCACACGCTTGGCAATCCAATGGTGTCCGCCGATGGTCTCCACATACCACACGTCGTCCACATCCGAAATGGCGATGCCGTTCGCCTCATACGTGCCGAACCGTTCCAGCAGCTCGCCCAGCCGGCGCACGCCTTCACGCGCGGAATGCACGTACGGCAGCACCAGCGTGATGAAATCCTCCTCGCCGATACCACCGGGGATTTCCGGCCGGTAATCATCATCACCGGGATTGCCATGGGCCGGCTGCAATTCGACCATCGGATCAGCACCGAGCACCCGCTCGTTCACTGCGATCGTCTCGGTCGCACTCATCGCGATATTGCGCTCGCTGATCCCGCATTCCGCGAGGATTCCGCGGCCGGGCAACGCGTTCGGGACAATGCTGTAGCGGCACGGGTCGTCCGGCAGGTCGATGCTCACGTGGCTCAGTTCGCTGCGATAATGCCGCGGCTGGTCGCACGGATTGACGGCGATGAAGCGTTTCGGATCGTAGCGGCCAGAACCGGAATCGTCGTTGCGGGCGATCATGGTCGAGCCGTCGATAGTGGCGGATTTTCCGACAAAAAGCGTAGTACAAGACATGATTCCACTGTAGGACGGTATCGGGATGGGCTGGCGTGGGCGGGCGCTGATAGCCTGCAATAGGCGATTGGTATAGCCGCGCCGGAAACGGTCACCGGCCCGGCCTATACAGTTGCCTATACAGTTGATAGATACAAATCCGCCATATAGGTCCCGTGAAAGGAGCGTCAATGATCACCATCCGCGACGTGCATAAACGTTTCGGCGAGCATGATGTGCTCACCGGTATCGATCTTGATATTCCGCACGCGGCGACGGTCACCGTCATCGGTCCGTCCGGATCTGGCAAATCCACGCTGCTGCGTGTCATCGACGTGCTCGAACATGCCGATAGCGGCACCATTGATTTCGGCGACGGCCCGGTCGATTTAGCGACCCGCGACAAGGCGACGATCCGCGCAATCCGCTCACGCATCGGCTTCGTGTTCCAGAACTACAATCTGTTCGCCAACAAAACGGCGTTGCAGAACGTGACCGAGCCGTTGATCTACGCGCAAGGCAAGTCACGCAAGGCGGCCGAAGCCATCGGGCGTGAACAGCTTGACCGCGTGGGGCTCGCCGACTTCGCCGACCGCTACCCCAGCACCCTGTCCGGCGGGCAACAGCAGCGCGTGGGCATCGCACGGGCCATCGCCGCGAAACCTGAGCTTCTGCTGCTTGACGAGCCCACCTCCGCCCTCGACCCGGAGATGGTCGGCGGCGTGCTCGAAGTCATCCGGCAGCTTGCCTCGGACGGCATGACCATGCTCATGGTCACCCACGAGATGCGGTTCGCCCGGGAGGCTTCCGACCATGTCGTGTTCTTCGAGCACGGCGGCATTGTGGAGCAAGGCACGGCAAGCGACATTTTCGACCATCCGTCGCAGCCGAGGACCGCGGAATTCCTGCAATCCTTCGCTTCATGACCCTCGTTTCAGGCCGCATGCAATCGACTGTCTGCCAGCGCAGTCCCCGCAATCGGCACGTCTCTGCCATATGCCAAACGTTAAACGTCATACGTCATACGTCATCGTCGGCAATCAATCACCATCAATCACATACAAGGAGAGCAACCATGACCACACGCACACGCCATACCCTGCGGCTCGCAGCCGCGGCCCTAGCCGCCATCACCCTGATCGCGCCGCTTGGCGCTTGCGGCTCCTCCAGCTCGTCCACGAGCGCGCTGCAGGAAGTCAAGAACAAGGGAACGCTGGTCTTCGGCACCGAAGGCACGTACGCGCCCTACAGCTACCATGATTCGAAAACCAACAAACTCACCGGCTACGACGTGGATGTCGCCACTGCCGTCGCCAAAGATCTCGGGGTGAAAGCCGAATTCTCCGAAGCGAACTTCGATTCGCTGCTCGCCAGCGTGGATTCGAAGAAAACCGACAGCGTGGCCAACGAGATCACCGTCACCGCCGAACGCAAGGCGAAATACGATTTCACCGAACCGTACGCCTACTCCTACGGCGTGGTCGTCACCCGCAAGAACAACAATTCCATCAAATCCTTCGACGACATCAAAGGCAAGAAAGACGCCGGGCAGAACGGCAGCAACTGGGCGAAAGTCGCGCAAGATAAAGGCGCGACGCTCGTGCAGGTCAACGATTTCTCGCAGGCCGTGGAAACCCTGACCTCCGGACGTGCCGACGTGATTGTCAACGACGGGCTCGCTGTGCTCGACTACCTCAAGCAGAAGCCGAACGCCGACATCAAAATCGCCGTGAAAAGCGAGAAAACCCCGGCCGCACACTTCCCGCTGCGCAAGGGCAGCGACGACCTGACCGAAGCGATTAACAAGTCCATCGCCAAGCTGCGCAAGGACGGGACGCTCAAGAAGATCTCTGAGAAGTACTTCGGCGAGGACATCTCAACCAAGTAACCCTCGGTTGCGCTGGAAACTGAAAACCGGCATAGATTACGAAAGGAGCCGCAATGGACGGCAGGGTCTGGCAGATTGTCGTCGATTCATTCGGCAAACTACTGATTCCAGGAATCACGGTGACGATTCCACTCACCCTGGTCTCCTTCGCCATTGGCTTGGCGCTGGCGATCATCGTGGCGCTCACCCGGGTGGCACGTACGCCGGTGCTCACGCAAATCGCGCAGTTCTACGTGTGGGTGTTCCGCGGGACGCCGCTGCTCGTGCAACTGTTCGTGATCTTCTTCGGCCTACCGTCCATCGGCGTGACCATTCCGGCGATTCCGTCCGCCATCATCGCGTTCTCGCTCAACGTGGGCGCCTACGCGTCCGAGACCTTGCGCGGGGCGATTGAAGCGGTGCCGCGCGGACAGTTCGAGGCCGGGTACGCGACGAATATGTCGTACGTGACGATCATGCGCCGCATCGTGCTGCCGCAGGCGTTCCGGTCGGCGTTCCCCGCGCTGTTCAACACGCTCATCTCACTGGTCAAGGACACGTCGCTCGCCGCGAATATCACCGTCGTCGAGATGTTCATGACCGCGCAGCGCATCACCGCCGTGTATTACGAGCCGCTCGCGCTGTACCTTGAGGTAGGGGTCATCTACCTGCTGTTCTGCACGGTGCTCACCTGGGTGCAGCACTGGTGCGAACGGCGGCTGGCGGCGCACAGCTGATTGCGGGGCGCGGCTGAGCTGCGAGCCGTGAAGCGCGGAAGGCTGTCGCGGGGCCGGGCGGGCGCGGGGCTACGCTGTCTGTTTTGCGCGGACTGCGAATCCTGATGCCGGACAGCTGCATCCGCCATCGTCTTGCCTTAGCATAGGCAACCAACGCGCGGGGTGAACGGACGGGAGCCCCGCCGGCAACCATCAACGAAAGAAGGAACCATGAGCGATATCAACGTGTACGGCGCAAGCTGGTGCGGCGACTGCAAGCGGGCCAAGGAGGCGCTGAACCGGTTCGGAGCGGCGTTCGACTGGCACGATATCGAGCAGGAGGACGGCGCCGCCGACAAGGCCGTGGAAATCAGCGGGCAGAAGCACATCCCGGTTGTCCAGTATTCGGACGGATCATTCCAAGTCGAGCCGTCGGCCAACGATATCAAGGCGAAACTGCAGGAGCTGGGTGCGCTGCCGGCAGAGGCATGAAGCGCGGCTGAACGTAAACATGGCTGAACGAAAACATGGCTGGGACTCGCGCAGGCCTGGCCTAGACCGTTAAACGGTGCAAGTGTGCCAGCGGCTCATTCCCGCGAATCCCAGCCACTCACACGCTTCATCGGCGATGGCCGGCGTGCCGGTCGAGCCATGGTGTACAATACCGTTTGTTGCCCCTCTAGCTCAATTGGTTAGAGCAGCGTCCTTTTAAGTCGTGGGTTGTGGGTTCGAGTCCCACGGGGGGCACCACCTAAGCCCTTGGAACCCAGAAGTTTCAAGGGCTTTGTTTTTCAAAGCATTCCATCTGTCTGGTTGCGAATGCCACGTTTTCCCTTATGCGTGGTAGATTTCCGACGATTTTGCGGGGTATCCGGCTTATGCGCGACGGATTTGTGCCGCTCGTAGGGCCGCTAGGACCGCCCGGACCGCCGACCCGGCGTTTTGGGCGGCGAGGGTCATGTCAGACTGGTGACGGTTGAGATCTTCGTACGCCTCGCCGCAGCGGTTGCTCATCGCACGCACGGCTAGGAAAGGCACACGGTTCTTGGCACACACGTGGGCGGCCGCCGCGCCTTCCATCTCCTCGCAGTCGCCATGCCAGACGCGGCGGGTGTGCTCGAGTACGTCGGGATCGGTGTTGAACTGGTCACTGGTCGCAATCGTGCCGAGCGTGTACCGGCGGTTGGAATCGTTGTCAGTGGCGGCAACAGCAGTGGCGGTATCGTCCATTTCGGCCAACGACGGCACGCGACGATACCCCTGTTCGTCCAGAACCTGGCAGGCGAGCGCGGAAAGACGATCATCGGACGCATACGTATGCAAGAAGGGGTCGCATTCGGCGATGATGTCGTTGTTGGTCTCCAAGTACACCAGCGAACGGCCGACCACGATATCCCCAATTTCCAGCAGCGGATTGAGACTACCCGCAATACCGCTGAATATCAAGGCATCCGGATGATATTCGCAGATCAGCATTTGGGCGGCGGCACCTGCGGCGACCTTCCCCATACCGCCCACGCACACGACGACAGACACCTCGCCGAACTGTCCGGTGACCAGATCGGTGCCGTACCGGCGGCGGCGCTCGATTCCATGCAAGCCCTCGATGATGGGTTCAGCTTCCTGCGGCAGCGCACACAGCACCGCAACGCGATGATGAGTCTCCATACTCCGATCGTCGGGCACGGTTGCGACATTCGACGGGCGGCAGACGGACGGCGGCGGGTGGATGGCGTACGATACCCGGCCGTTGTGCGACGCGGCAGTCGTACGACGGGCAGATAGCCTGATGGCAGAGCCGCGACCCGGTGATATCCGACCGCCATCTGACAGCCGTGCGATCGGGCAGTCACAACAACAGAGCGATATCCCACCACCGCCCCACAACCGGCCTGTTTGGCGCGATACGCCAGTCGTGAAATCAGCCTCGCAGCGCGGACGGCCCGAAACCAAACACCTCCCCCACACGTATGATGGCCATTATGAGTAACACACCAACCTGGACCAACCCGCTGCGCGACCCGCGCGACCTGCGTCTTCCGCGCATCGCCGGCCCGTGCAGTCTGGTGATTTTCGGCGTGACCGGTGATTTGGCTCAGAAGAAGCTCCTGCCAGCCGTCTATGATCTGGCGAATCGCGGTCTGCTGCCGCCGAGCTTCGGCCTGACCGGCTTCGCCCGCCGCGACTGGACCAACGAACATTTCATCGAATTCGTCAAACAGGCAGTCAAGGCCCGTTGCCGCACCCCGTTCAAGGAATCCACGTGGGAGAACCTTGCCAAGGGCATCCGCTTCGTACAGGGCACCTTCGATGACCCCGCGGCGTTCGAACGGCTGAGCAACACTGTGCAGGAGCTTGACCGAGACCGCGGCACGCAAGGCAATCACGCTTTCTACATGTCGGTGCCGCCGCGCGCGTTCCCACTGGTATCCAAGCAACTCGCCGCATCCGGCCTGTCACGCTCCACCGAAGGCGCGTGGCGCCGCGTGATCATCGAGAAACCGTTCGGCCATGACCTGGAAAGCGCCCGCGAGCTTGACCGCGTGGTGTCCGAGGTTTTCGACCCGAGCTCGGTGTTCCGCATCGATCATTATCTCGGCAAGGAAACCGTGCAGAACATTCTCGCGCTGCGATTCGCGAACGAGATGTACGAGCCGATCTGGAACTCCAACTACGTGGACCACGTGCAGATTACGATGGCCGAAGATATCGGCATCGGCGGCCGCGCCGGCTATTATGACGGCATCGGCGCCGCTCGTGACGTCATCCAGAACCATCTGCTGCAGCTCATGGCGCTCACCGCGATGGAGGAGCCGGTGAGCTTCTCCGCGCAGGATCTGACGGCCGAGAAGACCAAGGTGCTGTCCGCTGTCCGCCTGCCGAAGGATTTGCGCGCCCACACCGCCCGTGGCCAGTACGCCCGCGGCTGGCAGGGTTCGCACGAAGTGGTCGGATATCTGGACGAAAAAGGCATCGACAAGTCAAGCACCACCGAAACGTATGCTGCGATTCGCCTCGACGTGGACACCCGACGCTGGGCTGGCGTCCCGTTCTACCTGCGCACAGGAAAGCGTCTGGGCAAGCGCGTCACCGAAATCGCCGTCGTGTTCAAGCGCGCCCCACACCTGCCGTTCGAGCAGACCGCGGTTCGCGAACTCGGCAGCAATGCGGTCGTGATTCGTGTGCAGCCGGACGAGGGCGTGACCATGCGGTTCGGCGCGAAAGTCCCCGGCGGCTCCGCGATGGAAGTGCGTGACGTGTCCATGGACTTCAGCTACGGCCGTTCCTTCACCGAAAGCTCCCCGGAAGCCTACGAACGCCTGATTCTTGACGTGCTGCTCGGCGATCCGCCGCTGTTCCCGACCACCGAGGAAGTGGATCTGAGCTGGAAGATCCTCGACCCGATCGAACAGTTCTGGTCGACGCTCGGGCAGCCGCAACCCTACCGTTCCGGCACGTGGGGCCCGGCGGAAGCCGACGAGATGCTGGCCCGCGACGGCCGCCATTGGAGGATGCCATGATTATCGACCTGCCTAATACACGAACCCGCGAAATCTCCGCGAAAATCGACGAACTGCATGAGGAGCGCGGCGAGTCAGCGACCGGGCGCGTGCTCACGCTGCTAATTCGTACCGACGACGCCGAGCTTGAGAACTCGCTGGAAGTCGCGAATGCGGCGAGCCGTGAGCATCCTTGCCGCGTGATTGCGATTGTGCCGAACACGCACGCCACCATCGCTTCTGGTGCGGTGCCAGCTGAAGGTGAGGATGGCACTGACGGCGAAGGCTCCAGCGCCAAGACTGCCAACGAATCTAATCTCGACGCGCAAGTGCGGTTCGGCGCGGATGCCGGCGCCGGCGAAGTGATTGTGCTTCGCCCACGCAACGGACTGGTTGACCATCTTGATACGCTGGTCATCCCGCTGCTCGTGCCGGACGCGCCGGTCGTGGCCTGGTGGCCGACGAACCCGCCGTCCAACCCGTCGAAGGACCTGTTGGGCGCCATGGCGTCGAGCCGTATCACCGACGCGATGCGCTCCAGCAACCCGGAAGCCACCATCGAACGGCTCCGTCGCAACTGGTCCGCCCAGGATGTGGACCTGTCGTGGACGCGTCTGACCGTGTGGCGCGCCATGCTCGCTTCCATGGTCGACCAGCCGCCGCACATCCCAATCGTGCGCGCCCGCGTCACCGCGCCGAGCGATTTTCTGCCCGCGGATTTGCTGCGCGCGTGGTTGCGGCTCAAGCTCAACATGCCGGTTGATTTCGAGGTTGATGAGAACGCGGCCGCGGTCACCGGCGTGTATCTGACCCGTCAGGACGGCGGCGTGCTGTCGCTGGAACGCCCGCACGAGGACCAGTCGATCATCAGCGTCCCCGGGCAGACGCCGCAGCCGATCAGCGTGCCGGTGCGTACGCTCGAAGACTGCCTGACCGAGGAGCTGCGCCGCATGGACCCCGACGAGGTTTACGCGGACGTCATCAACAAGGGCTGGGATTTGATCTGGCACTGAGCCAGGCAGATTGGCGGTTTGGGGCCGATGACCGGATACCAACTATTCGGTCATCGGGTTATTCACGATAACGCGACGCCCGGCTGTGCGGCGCCGATTGGGAATTGCTTCCTGATCGGCGTTATGCAGCCGGGCGTTGTTGGTACTGATATGTTGGGCCGGTGTTGGGGAACCAGCGTTGGGGTGCTGGGCGAGCGGCGACGCTCATACTGCTGAGACGCAATCGAAACGCCGCGCGGACGATGCCTGGGCACAATCATCATGTCATCGGGACGCTGTCGGGACGCAAGCATCATGCCGTCAGGACGCACCCGCGACACACCCACAGTGATTCAGCGGGCGAACGCCTCGCGGATTACAGATTCGGCGGGTTTGTTGTAGAACTCGTAGTAGCGGTCGGAGGCTGCAGCGTCGGCGCTGTACAGGACCGGCGGCCAGCTCCACAGCACGCAGCCGCGAATCCAGTCACGCGAGGCCATCGCGTCGAACAGGCTGCGATACCAGTCTGCCTGCGCTTGCAGATCGACCGGTCCTTCGAGCGTCCAGCTGTTGGGGATGTGCTGCGATCCGGCAGTCCCACGAAGACAGTCACGCATCCAGTCACCCGCCCGGTTACCGCGCTGCGACTATGCTGGCAAGAAGATCGAAAACATGCCCGCCGAACGCAACCGTTGGTTTGAGGCACGCGGAATCAGGAGGAATCATGACTCAACGCACACTCGTGGTATATCCGACCAAAGACGCGGTCGCCCAAGCCGGTGCGCAACGTCTGCTGCTCGCCATCGCCGACCTGCTCGGCGAACGACTCGCCGGCGGCAAAACCCGCACCCGCGTGGATGTGGCGCTCACCGGCGGTTCGGACACCATCAAAGCGTTGGAATACATGGCATCCAACCCGTTGACCGACACCATCGACTGGACGCGCGTGCACCTGTGGTGGGCGGACGAACGATTCGTCGCCGCCGATGACGACGACCGTAACTCGCTGCAGGCCCGCCGCATGCTGCTCGACCGGCTGGTCGCCGAAGGGCGGCTCCCCGAGTCCAATATCCACGAGATGGCTGCGGATACCCGGAATACTGCGGATATCGCGGCGGCAGACGGCACGACGACCGATGCGCTGCTCGATGAGGCGGCACGCGCGTACGAGCGCGAACTGGTCCGCGAGCTGGGTGCCGTACCGGTGATGGATATCGCCGTGATGGGTATGGGTCCGGATGGCCATTACGCATCGCTGTTCCCGGGGCATGCCGAGGTGTCCGTCACCGACCGCCTGGTCGTCGGCGTGAATCACTCCCCCAAGATGCCGCCGCTGCGTCTGAGCATGACCGCACCGCTGCTCGCGCAAACACGACGCATGTGGTTCCTGACCGCCGGCGCTGGAAAGGCCGACGCGCTGGCCCACGTATTCGCCACACGCAACGACCCGGCATGGCCGTCATCCTTCGCGGATGCCACTGGCGAGCTCGTCTGGTTCACCACCCCCGACGCCGCCGCACAGCTGTGAAGCGCCAGATGCGTGCGCAACAGGTCTGCCGCCGCCAGTCTGTCCTAATCTCTCAATCTCTCTCACAAACTGGCTACGCTGAGAGGGCGATGAGCGTAACCAGTTTGTGAGGGATCGAAAAATCTCGATTCAACAGGCTCGATTTACGAGTTATTGAGACTTCAGTCTGAAAATCTCGACTGGAAAGGCAGATTCCGAGAGAAATTGAGAGATCGGGATGGCCGTCTCTACGGCTGGTTCCGCGAAAACCGCGGAATTCCAACGATTTTGGGACAGGCGCTTGAGACATCATGGGCGTGGAATCTGCAAAAGTCCGTCGGATGGCGTTCAGACGCGAGATGTATAGACTTTTCTCTAAACGTCTCGCGGCGAGGGGGCGGAATCGAAAGATATTGGGATGATTGAGATCGGCGGCTGGACATCGAGTGCCCTGTACCGGAACGGGATGCGGCCGGGTGAATACCGAGACCGATGCGGGAGTTCTGTTATGAATCGGCTCGAAGACAGCAAACTCCCGGGTGCGCGCGGGAGTTTAGAGCGAAAGCATGAATCCGGCGGAGTTCTCCCGGGAACGGCTTCGAGGCCGATTTTTGAAAATCGCGGAATTCCAACGTTCTTGTTGGGAGATTATGCATGAGAGTGCCGGATTCTCGTAAACTCCCGCGTCCGGAACGGGAGTTTAGCGGCGAATTGCCGAAATCAGCGTAAACTCCCGCAGAATCTGGGAGATCACGGCCCGACGAGGTCTATCGGCACGAACTCCCGGATTGGCCGCCAACACGGCGACCCGATTACACAAACTGGTTACACTAAGAGGCCGGTGAGCGTAGCTAGTTTGTGAGGGACTAAGAAGTCTCAATTCGGAACGACAAATCGGAATTGGCCGCCGCCCAACAGACGGAGATGACCAGCACTGGCGGAATCGTAGAATCAAGCACCACACCGATACCTCCGCGCGCGACCCAACTACACAAACTGGTTACGCTGACGAATCCCTCAGCGTAACCAGTTTGGAAAAGCAGCAAGCCTCTTGGTCCTGCAGGGCGCGATACGGCGTAACTACCACGCGCGCGCAGCCAAACCCTAGGCACGACCCACCGGGCCGGCCCACCGGGGGGCACGTCTACCGGAACACGCCCCACCGCTCCGAAATCACGCAGTGATTTCAGGACGCCCCGGCTCGCCTCCGGCCCTGCAATTATTGACCGGCCTACGGCCGGACCCAATATCTACTGCGGCGCGCGATACGGCGCGCCGCAGCCGAGCCTTGCGACAGCCCCACTGGGGCTGTCGCAGGCGTCGTGAAATCACGCAGTGATTTCAGGACGCCCCGGCTCGGCCCACAACGTGTGGAAGGCGCCGGGCTGGTCGATGCGGCCGTAGGTGTGCGCGCCGAAGTAGTCGCGCTGGCCCTGGATCAGGGCGGCGGGCAGACGGTCGGAGCGCAGACCGTCGTAGTAGGACAGCGAGCTGGCGAACGCCGGGGTCGGCATGCCGTTCAGCGCAGCCTGGGCGACCACGCGACGCCAGGAATCCTGCGCCTTGGCGGTCGCATCCTTGAAATACGAGGCGAACAGCAGCGACACGTTCGCTTCGCCGGATTCGAAGGCCTCGGCCACGCGGTTCAGGAACTGTGCGCGAATGATGCAGCCGCCACGCCAGATGCGCGCCACCGCAGCAAGATCGATATTCCAGCCGTACTCCTTGGCACCGGCCTGAATCTCATCGAAGCCCTGCGCGTAGGCGACGATCTTCGAGGCGTACAGCGCGTGGCGGATATCCTCGATGAACGCGGCACGTTCAGCCGGCGCGACATCAAGCTTCTGCTCAGGGCCAGCAAGATGCTGCTTCTGCGCTTCGGCACGCTGCTCGGTCATGCCGGACAGGCCACGCGCGAACACCGCTTCGGCGATGCCGGTCACCGGAATCGCCAGCGACAGCGCGGTCTGCACGGTCCACGTGCCGGTGCCCTTCATACCTGCACGATCGACGATCACGTCCACCAGCGCCTTGCCGGTCTTCGCGTCCACCTGATGCAGCACTTCGGCGGTGATCTCAATCAGATACGAGTTCAGTTCGGTCTTGTTCCACTCCCCGAACACGTCACCGATTTCGGCGGCATCCATGCCGAGCCCGCGGTGCATGAGATCGTAGCTTTCCGCGATAAGCTGCATATCCGCGTATTCGATGCCGTTGTGGACCATCTTGACGAAGTGCCCGGCGCCGTTCTCACCGATATGCGTGACACACGGCTTACCTTCGGCGACCGCAGCGATGGACTTGAGGATCGGGCCAAGGGTCTTCCAGGATTCCTCAGTGCCGCCGGGCATGAGGGACGGGCCGTTGAGCGCGCCTTCCTCGCCTCCGGACACGCCGCAGCCGACGAAATGCAAGCCACGAGCGCGGATGTCCTTCTCGCGGCGAATAGTGTCCTCGAAGTAAGAGTTGCCGCCGTCGACGATGATGTCGCCCGGCTCCATGGCGTCGGCGAGCTCGTTGATCACCGCGTCGGTCGGGGCGCCGGCCTTGACCATGATGATCGCGGTGCGCGGGCGCTTGAGCGAGGCGACGAACTCCTCAACAGTTTTCGCGGGCACGAACTTGCCTTCGCTGCCGTGCTCGTTGATGAGCTTTTCCGTACGCTCGTAATGCCGGTTGTACACGGCTACGGTGTTCCCGTGATGCGCCAGGTTGCGTGCGAGGTTAGAGCCCATTGCCGCCAGTCCGACGACGCCGATGTTTGCAGTAGCTTCTACGGCCATTACGTTACCTTTCCCAAGTCCAATGACAGGTTCGATGACACGTTCATACACGTTCATTCGCAGGCGCGGCTGTTCGCCGCGTACATCAGCTGTCAGTCTATCGCGAACCTTGGGCGGAGTGCCCGCTGCGTTCCACGAATACGCCCTGAGCAGTACCGCGGATTGCCCTGACAGCAACGAACACAAGATGCACCCGCGATACCCGCACTCGTGCACACGGACATGTCAAGTCCGAACCACGGATTTGTCGGATACCTCACATTTCGATTGCCGGTCGGCATCGTCGCCGCCCAGAACGCGCACACCCCGAAATCGTTCTCCCGACTATGATGAGCAGCTTCCGGAAATCACTAGATGTAGTGGCGACACGCTCGACACGCCACTAGCGATGGTGGTTTTTTATTCCTGCCCAGTCGTGTAGCGTAACAGTTCCGACACCGCCACGACGGCTTCCGTCATGACGCTTTCGACCAAGGAGGACAGTTGACCATCACCGTGTTCACCAAACCGCAATGCCAGCAGTGCGAGGCGACCAAACGCCGCCTGCGCGACCGCGGGATCACCTTCGAAACCGTCGATTTGAGCGAGAACCCCGCGACGCTGAAGCAACTAGTCCAGGCCGGATACCGCCAAGCGCCCGTCGTGATTACGCCGGATGCCGCGTGGTCGGGATACCGGCCGGACCTCATCGACCAGCTCGCCGGAGCGCTCGCGACCGCAGACACAGCAACAGACACGACCGCGAACGCAAGCGCAGACACGCAATCCGCCCTGGCAACCGACGGGAACCGGGCATGACCGACGCAACCGCACACATGACGGGCGACTTGGGTTCCAGCGTCGCGGCACCCGGCAGCACGGCACCCGGCAGTCCGACACCCGGCATCCAGGATTCCAACGCCCCAGCACCCGGCGCACCAAGCCCGAGCGCCCCGGAATCCGCAGCAACCGCCGCCCACATCGGCGCGGTCGTGTACTTCTCCTCCGCGTCGGAAAACACCGCGAGATTCATCGCGAATTGCCACCTGCCCGAAGTCGGACTTAACGTGTATCGCATCCCGCTGCGCCCGAAGAGCGCCCCGCTGATCGTCAACGAACCGTTCGTGATCGTCGTGCCGACGTATGGCGGTGGCGACATCTCGAAAGCCCTGCCGCCGCAGGTTCGCCGTTTTCTCAACGACCGCGGCAATCGCAGCCTGCTGCGCGGAGTCATCGCGTCCGGCAACACGAATTTCGGCGATGCGTTCTGCGCGGCGGGCGACGTGATTGCCGCGAAATGCCACGTGCCGTTCCTGTATTCCTTCGAGCTGACCGGCACGCCTGAGGACATGCGCAAGGTCCGCGAGGGACTGCGCGGCTTCTTCCTGCGGCTCGCGGCGGCCGAAACCGACCGGTCCGATTGAAACCCTTGAAAGCTCCGCGACCAATCAACCATCCCCACCATCACTCATCTCCCCCACCTCATCCACAATCACCGCACCAACCAGAAAGGCCAACCATGACCGCAACCGCCACATCGCCCCAATTCACCATTCCGCAGGCGGCTCCCGACTATCACGCCCTCAACGCGATGCTCAACCTATACGACGACAACGGCCGCATCCGCTTCGATGCCGACCATCAGGCCGTCGACGCGTATATGCAAGACCAAGTCGAGCCGCGCACCATGCGGTTCGCCTCCACCCGCGAGCGCCTCGCCTACCTGCTGGATCAGGGATATTACGACCGTCGCGTCTTTGACCAGTATTCGGACGATTTTCTGGACAACTTCTATGACCATGTAGAACGCCAAGGTTTCAGATTCGAGACTTTCCTCGGCGCGTTCAAGTTCTACGCATCCTACGCACTTAAGACGTTTGACGGCTCGCAGTATCTGGAGGATTTCCCACAGCGCTGTGCCGCCGTCGCTCTGGAGCTTGCGGACGGTGACGAGCAGCATGCGATCGAGTATGCGGACGCCATCATTTCCGGCCGCTATCAGCCCGCCACGCCGACCTTCCTGAATCTCGGCAAGGCGCAGCGCGGCGAGGCGGTGAGCTGCTTCCTGCTGCGTATCGAAGACAATATGGAGTCGATTTCGCGCGGTATCAACGCGGCTCTGCAACTGTCCAAGCGCGGCGGCGGCGTAGCGCTCCTGCTGACGAATCTGCGCGAGGCGGGCGCCCCGATCAAGCGCATCGAACACCAGTCAAGCGGTGTGGTCCCGGTCATGAAACTGCTCGAGGATTCGTTCAGCTATGCGAACCAGCTGGGGGCGCGCCAAGGCGCCGGAGCGGTGTATCTCAACGCGCATCACCCTGATATCATGCGCTTCCTCGACACCAAGCGCGAGAACGCAGACGAGAAAATCCGCATCAAATCGCTGGCCCTCGGCGTGGTGATTCCGGACATCACCTTCGAGCTGGCCAAGCGTCGCGAGCGCATGGCCCTGTTCAGCCCGTACGACGTGGAGCGTGTCTATGGTGTACCCTTCGCTGATATCTCGGTCACGGAACGCTATGACGAGATGCTGGCGGATGACCGCATCCGTAAAACGTATATCGATGCGCGCGAATTCTTCATGACGCTCGCCGAATTGCAATTCGAATCCGGCTACCCGTACATGCTGTTCGAGGACACCGTGAACCGCGCGAACCCTCTCAAGGGCCGCGTGACCATGAGCAACCTGTGCTCCGAAATCCTGCAGGTGCAGGAGCCAAGCACCTACCGCGAGGACCTCGGCTACGAGCATGTAGGCCGTGATATCTCCTGCAATCTGGGGTCACTCAATATCGCGAAGGCGATGGACGGGGGTCTTGCCGCGAGTGTCGAAACCGCCGTCCGCGCGCTCACCTCGGTCAGCGACCACACGCGACTGGATTGCGTGCCGTCCATCCGGCGCGGCAACGAGGAAAGCCACGCGATCGGCCTGGGGCAGATGAACCTGCACGGGTTCCTCGGCCGCGAAGGCCTGCGGTACGGCAGTGATGAAGCGCTTGATTTCACGGATATGTATTTCATGACGGTCGCCTACCACGCGTACCGCACCTCGCATGCGATCGCCACCGAACGCGGTACCCGTTTCGCTGGGTTCGACGACAGCGCGTATGCCAAACCGACCGGCAAAGGCAACTATTTCGACAAATACATCGACGGCACATACCACACCGAACCGCGGACCGACACCGTACGCGACCTGTTCAATCGTTTCGGCGTGACCATCCCTTCAGCCGACGATTGGCGCGAGTTGCAAGCCCAAGTGCTGCGCGACGGCATCTACAACGCCTACTTGCAGGCCGTGCCGCCGACCGGGTCGATTTCGTACATCAACCATTCCACGAGCTCGATCCACCCGATCGCCGCGCGCATCGAAATCCGCAAGGAAGGCAAAACGGGCCGCGTGTATTACCCGGCGCCCTACATGACCAACGAGAATCTCGACATGTTCGAGGACGCGTACACCATCGGCTGGAAGGCGATCATCGACACTTACGCCGAAGCCACGAAGCACGTGGACCAAGGCCTGTCGCTCACGCTGTTCTTCCCTGATACCGCCACGACGCGTGATCTCAACAAGGCGCAGATCTACGCGTGGCGCAAGGGCATCAAGACGCTGTATTACATCCGCATCCGCCAGCAGGCGCTCGAAGGCACCGATGTCGAGGGCTGCGTCAGCTGCATGCTGTGAGCGGCGTCATTCCGCCAATCCTTGTCCCATGAACCAATGAACCATTGAACCGACCGAAGGAACATCATGACCACCACCCCCGCCACACCCCGCACTGTCCGCATCGCCGATGACGCGATGATGACCGCGTCCATCACCCCGGCGCAATACCGCTATCATCACGGTTCGCGCGTGCGGCCGATTAACTGGAACCGCATCACGGACGACAAGGACCTCGAGGTGTGGAACCGTCTCGTCGCCAACTTCTGGCTGCCCGAGAAAGTGCCGCTGTCGAACGACGTGCCCGCCTGGCGAGCGCTGAGCGAGCGCGAACGTACCACCACCGTGCGCGTGTTCACGGGGCTCACGCTGCTCGACACCACGCAGGCGACCATCGGCGAAATCTGCCAGATCGAGCATGCGCGCACCGAACACGAGCAGGCCGTGTACACGAATATCGCGTTCATGCAGTCCATTCACGCGCGTTCGTATTCGTCGATCTTCTCCACGCTGTGCTCCAGCGAGCAGATTGATGAAGCGTACCGTTGGGCGGTGGGCAACGACATTCTGCAGGAGCGTGTCGATACGGTGCTCGAACAGTATGAGAGCGACGACCCGCTCAAACGCAAGGTCGCCGCCACGCTGCTGTCGTCGCTGCTGCTGTACGCGGGCTTCTATCTGCCGTTGTATTTCGCGGCTCGCGGCACCATGATGAACACCGCTGATATGATTCGTCTCATTCTTCGAGACAAGGCGATCCACGGGTACTATTCGGGCTACAAGTTCCAGCGCGGACTTGAGACCCGCAGCGCCGACGACCAGCAGATGCTGCACGACTTCACGATGGATCTGCTCGAGCGCCTCTACGAGCTGGAAATCGAGTATTCCAAGGACGTGTATGCGGGCTTCGACTTCCTGCCCGACGTGCTCGCGTTCGTGCGATACAACGCGAACAAGGCGCTCATGAACCTCGGCTACCCCACGCGCTTCACCGCCGAGGAAACCCAAGTGAGCCCGGAAATCCTGGCCGCGCTGTCCCCCTCGGCGAACGAGAACCACGATTTCTTCTCCGGTTCAGGCTCATCCTACGTGATGGGCAAAGCCGAGGAAACCGACGACGACGATTGGGATTTCTAGGTCAGGTTTGTCTCGTAACAACCACAGTCGATGGCGCGTCCGGAGCAGTAACGTTCCTGGACGCGCCATCGGTTTTTCTTGAGACTCACCTTCAACAAGCTTAGACTCGCCCGGAATACACGCACGAGCGCCCATGTCACGACCTGCGAATGCAGAACGTGCAAACAGGCATATAATTATCTTCAATGCCGACCATCTCGCGGACAGAGAATCCGACCGCGAGACGGCACAAACCGCCGAAGGATATATCGAAGTATCCCGGCGTACGGAGAGAGACAGCTTCCAGAGGCAGAAGCTGGTAGCAGAAGAAAGAGAACAGCACGACATGAGCAGTATCGCCGTCATTCACCGAGATTCAGGCACGCCCAGAACCTACCGAAACACTCACTCGCAACTGGGGCACACCCTGATTGAGCTTCTGACCGTCGTCATTGTCATCGGCATTCTCGCCGCCATCGCAGTGCCGGTCTACATGGGCTCCCGCAAAGCAGCGTGGAACGCCGCAACCCTATCTGATGTGAAAAACGCGTCAAGCGTCATCGAAACCTACAGCTCGGAACTCGACGGAAAACTGCCTCCAAGCTTTGAACGCAAGGCAAGCCCCAATGGCCGCGTCTACACGTTGAAAACATTCGATGAGGAAGCCGGCACCAATACCACCTCGGATATCCAGCTCACCATGTCGCCCAACATCTCGCTGTGCTACACGCCCGGAACCGCTTTCGTAGACAAGGACGGCAACACCATCCCATACACGCCCGATACGCAGACTGGCGATTACGGCGTCTACAACGGCCAGAACTACCGCATCTACGCCACGAACAGCAACAATCTCGACGTGTATTATGTCTACGATTCCTCGACCGGGCAACTTACCAAGGAACAGAACCCGGACCACATACCGGCGTCATCCCAGGACACCGAGGGCTCAACGTCCAAAACAACCACGAAGACGAACGGATCCAACGACTGGTGGCGCTACGGGACCTTCGGAACAATCATGCTGCCCCACCCGACGCTGTGGGGAGGCCCCTTCGGCTGGGACGGGGACTGGGACTGGTGGCCGTGGAATACCGGCAATCAGAATCACGGAAAGAACAAAGGCGAGAATCCGGGCAGAGGCGGCTCCGGCGGCGGCACCACCACCGAGAAGAAGACAGGAATCACCTACTGCGATCTTGAGCTGTATTACCATCTGTACGGCAACTGACCGCCAACCGCGGTAGTCGTTAACAGCGGCTTGCCGACAACTGCGGTTGACCACAACGGCTACCAACTCCACCAACGGCGGCCGACTGTTAGCTGCGGCACCGCACGCCATCGGTTGCATCGGTTGTCTTCGGATATGTTCCAGGCACGCGCAAACGCCCATCGCATGGTTCACGGGAAACGCAGTTCCAAATCCGTCGGAGTCACGCCATACGCCCAGACTTCGACGGGTCGATGGTCATGGTCTGGAACCGGTGTTGCATATACGCATCGTTAAAATGCTCGGCGAAGAACTGCGTGACCGGGGCGTTCTGCGGCACGCCAGAAACGCGGCTGTACCAGCAGTCCAGCGCCATCAGCGTCATCACGATGTCAACCAGCATCAACACCGTGCACACCGCGGTCAACGAATACCTAATCTTCCACGGAATCCTATTGATCAGGCGCAACAGATACGGCAGCACGAACTTGATCCACGCGAGCCCGAGCAAACCCCAGAACACCATGTACTTACCAGACGTACGACCACCAATCGACAGCCATTGACCGGTGTAGTCCCAAGCGGTGATGCCGAACGCCGCCTCCATGAACCAGCTGACGAAGAACTCAAACGCGCCGCCGATCACCGCGCTCGCGAAGAAAATCAGCACCGGATTCTTACGCCACAACCGGTTCAGGCACACCGTCAAAATCACCGCGCCGCAGCCATAAATCGGGGAAAACGGACCCCACAGCAGTCCCGCGCGGTCCTGGTATTCATGCACGAGCACGAAATGGTAGATGGTCTCGATGATCAGCCCCACCACGCAACCGACGACGAACAGCCAGAAAATATTGAAATAGTCAAGGGAAATGTAGCCCTTGCCGCTCTGATCGCGTCCGAGCATATCCTCACTGACGGCCTTGGTGTAGGCATCATGGTCGTCCATGCGCTTGAGATGCCACTGCAGTTGGCGTTCCTGGAGCAGCGTCGGATCAAGCGTGACTGACAAGGCGATCAGGATAATCATCTGCACGAACGGTCCGAGCAAATTCGTGCCGAAACCTTCCAGCGCAAGCGACAGCATGCCATGCGTGAGCGTGAGCGGCATCAGCGCGTACGCCCACCGGGCGGCATGCCGGCGGTGGCTGCGCAACAGTTGCACGCCGAACACCGCCATGCACGCGGCGTTGGCAATCAGCACCACCACTTCGACGCAGGAGAGGATGAACGGCAGGGCGAGCGCGTCGATCGTGACTTTGCCGTCAAGGACCTGGCGAATTTCATACGTGAGTTCGTAGATGATCAGCGGGATGGTGCACACGCCGAGCAGCATGACCAAGCCGCCGTAGAGACGGGTGATGAACGGGAGCGTGTGTTTGCCGTCGTCAAGCAGGGAGGATGATTCCTCGTCGGTACTCAATTGGTTGGCTGTCGCCTCGCGGGTCGCGTCGGAGATTGTGAGCGCGGCGATGACGTCGGATACCGCGGACAGGGTTGCAGAGGCGGCGGCTGCGGTGGTTGCAGAAGTGCCAGTCGAGCTGGGGGCGTTGCCAGCAACTGCCCCATCATCGCCCTTGCCGGCGGTATCACATACGTTCGCAGTGTTGTCGGAGCCGCTCACCAACGACGCCCCATCCGCGCCCGCCATTTGAAGACCGGCGTTGTCAGTTCCTGCCATATGCTGCTCCTATCCAGCCAATCGTCCAACCGAAATCCGCAAGGGCCTGCGTCGCCACGATGCATCTGTTGCCAGCGTACCTAGTTGTTCTAACTGTTTCTAACGTAACATCATCCCGGCCCTTACTGTGCGACGCATGCGCGACCAGCCAGACAGACGTGGAATTCTCAATATCTTGCAAAATCGGCCGGCGAACAGAGATTTTCAGAAAAATCTCTAAACAACTCTCCGCAGAGACGAAATCCGCGATTTTTGCAGACTTTTCAACGCGTGCGGCCGACACCGTCAACCCTGGAATCGTTGATATTCCGCGCTTTTCCTGATTCCGCACGTCGACGACGACGCGTGACAATCTCAATATCTCTCAATCACGCATCGGACACGAGATTATCAGACTTTGTTCTCAACATCTCGCGAAATCAGGACGGAGCCGAAAGATTTTTAGATTTCAAGACTCGGAGATTTCTTTGGTACTCGGTCGGCGGCTACCGGGAGTCGAGCTTCGAAAGAATCAGAGGCCTAGAACATCGCGGCGTGGAACGGGTAACCCGGAATCGCAGATGCAGAGCCGACAATCTGAGACCGCGCGCGAAACCGGAGCCAGAGAAACGGAAGTAAAGAACCAGCAACAACCCCAGCGTAGACAGTTTGTATCGGTGCGCACACTGGTTTCGCAGAGCGCACCGCCGGCTCTGGTAATCTCGCGCTTTCAGGTTACATCCATGATTTTGGCAGACCTCCGTGTGCGACTTTTGGGATGCTCATACGCTGATTGGCAGTGCATCCAAGGGTTGATGAGGTTAGCTGAAATCAATAAGGAAGCCGGGCAACATGGCTCGGCGGTCCGCGACAAGCCGCGACTACCGCGGCACGGCGAGGACAGCGAACCGACATTGAAGGGAGCATAACATGAGTGCAGATCAGCAGAATCCGCAAGACCGGCAGAACCAAGACGCACAGGAAACCCAGCAGATTCAGGACGTGCAGCAGACACAGCCGATCACCGACGCGAAGGCATCTGTAACGGGCGGGAAAACCAACGGCGACAAGGCATCCGTCGTGAATGTGCCCGCAGGCGAAGCGTCCAACAGCAAGACGACGAATACCGATGTTACGGCGAACGGCGACACCGCAGAAGCCCCGGACATCGACGGGGTTTCCTGGAACTGGGCTGCCACGCATCGCGGCGAAGCGCAACCGGCAGATGCCGTCGCCAAAGCTTCGGCACAGGCACGGCAGGCCCCGGGCGGGCAGCCTCATCAGCCATCGCAAGCGCCAGAGCAGAACAGACAAGTGAGCAGCGCCGGCCAAGCGGCTAGGGCGGGTCAAGCAGCCGGTGCAGGTCAGGCGCAAGCCCCGCCGCAAGCATCGCCGTACGGGTATGCCCCCCAGTCTTACCCGCAGCAGCCCTACCCACAGCAACCGCAATATCAGTCACCGTACGGGGTTCCCGGAGCGTACCCTGCGCCGACAGGCACCCAGAAGAAGCCGAAAAAGCCGTCAAAAATCCGCACCTTCCTCGCCAGTCTCAACACCGGCACCATCGTGTTCGCGGCCGTGGCAGCACTGATCTGCGGACTACTCGGAGGCGTTGCGGGCGGATTCATCGTGCGCGCGGCCACGCCCAGTCGTCAGCAGCAGACCGTGCAACCCTACGGCTACGGGCGTATGATGCCGGGCAGCTCGAATGGATCCGGGTCCGGGTCGAGCAGCGGATCCGAAAGCAACGGGTCGAGCTCGTCAAGCGATGACAGCGGCCTAGGACTCGGTGGAAGCAGCATCTTCAACGACACCGGCAGCATGTGAGTGAGCGGGCGGCCGCAAGTGAGCGGTCGGGCGGCGAATGAGCAGACAAGCGGGCGTGCGGGCGAATGCGCACGAACTGTACGGCCGCTTGATCCGCGCGATCGCGCGATCCACAAGACTGCAGGACCGCACGACTACGTGGCATACTAGCTGCATGATTTGCGCGACTGCATGATCCGCACGGCTATGCAATCCGCGCGATTGCGCGATATGCACGACTGCATGGCGTACGCGCCCGCATGATCCGCACGACTATATGATTTGCATGACTGTGCAATCTGCATGTCTGCATGGCCCGCACGACTACGTGATTTACGCGACTGCAAATCCGCACGACTGCGGCATTCCTCAAGGCCGCCGACCTTGGCTGCGACACCAAGGCTCAGATGCATCAACATCTGCCGCACCCCCGTCGTGGACTGGATCGGGTTTCAACGTCTGATTCCCAATCCAGTCCACGATAACGCCACCACGGCAAACGCCCTCAATCCGCACCCAGCCGGGAAAGGCGGAATTCGGGGCTCTCGAACCCCGCTCACCAGCTGCGCAGCGGGACACATCACCAATTCCACCGCAATCCACGGACCAAACCCAATCTCGACGGCCAATCTCCGAATCAGTCCACGGGTAGTCGTCACTGCTGCGAACAGCCACCGTCCACACCCAGTTGGAAACAGCGGAATCCTGCGGTTCTTTGATTACCGCCGATCAGTCGCGCAGCCACGCACACATCGATTCCAGTGTTCTCCCCGGCCCGAATCCGATTTCGGTGTTCGATTTCCGAATCAGCCCACGGAAACAGGCGGTTCGGCAGCGGACGCAATCCGTATCAATCCGGAAACGGCGGAATCCTGCGGTTCCTGGACCATGACCAGCCAGCCGCCAAACCGGCCACAGTCCCGAAGCCGGACCAAACCCAATCTCGACGGCCAATCTCCGAACCAGTCCACGGGACAGCGGCCACTGCAGCAGACAACCACCACCCGCAACCAGCCGAAAACGGCGGAATCCCGCGGTTCTTTGATTATCGCCGATCAGTTGCACAGTCGGGCACACATCGATTCCAGTGTTCTCCTCGACCCGAATCCGATTTCGGTGTTCGATTTCCGGATCAATCCGCGGAAACAGGCGGTCCGGCAGACGGCCTCAATCCGTACTCATCCAAGAACGGCTGAATCCCGCGGTTCCCAGACCATGACCAGCCAGCCGCCAAACCGGCCACGGCCCCGAATCCGGACCCAATCCAATCCCGACGGCCAATCTCCGAACTGGTCCACGACGGTGGTCCCCACGGCAGACGATCAACACCTGCATCCAGCCGGAAACAGCGGAATCCCAATGCTCTCGGAATCCGGTCAATCAGGAACACAGCCGATTCCGCAGCCACGCTAGGATCGAATCCGATTTCAGCGTCCGATTCCCGAACCAGTCCGTGGAAACAGGCAGTCCGGCAGGCGACCGCAATCCGCAATCATCTAAAAACAGTGGAATACCGCGGATACCGAAACCAATACCAGCCACCACGCCGCCCGCCACAACACACCACACGGACCAAATCCAATCTCGACGGCCAATCTCCGAACCAGTCCACGGAGAAGGCCGGCACGGCATGTGGTCGCAATCTGCAATCATGCGAGAGCCGCGAAATACCAAAGCTCCCGCAATACAGCACACCGAACAGATCGATAATCCCACCGCCGTCCACGGACCACATCGGGTTTCGGCATCCGATTCCCGAATCAGTCCGCGGATACGACCAAAACTGGGTCGACAGATTCAAAGCTCGGCAGTCCGCCGGCCACAAGAGCAACAATCCTGTTTATCTCACAGAAGGATGCCATTCTCATTAACCGTATAGGTACCATCTTCGAGCCGCCCAATCTCCTGGCGGACGAAGTCCAATACCGTCCGCGAGCTCGGATTGACATACCCGTAGTCGCATGACAATACGAGGGAATCCTTGGCATCGGGATCATGACAATCAATGACTGTTTGCGGCAAATCACCGTCGTAGACGACGAGAGGGACATCCCACAGGCACATCGCGCTGGTTCCGCCGTTGAAATCCTTGACATCATTCTTATTCATATGATGTGTCGGATAGCCGCCATCACCCTCGCCCCATTCCCAAAGCGCGCACATCCGCTCGGCAAGCTGGAATGCGACGGACAGCGGCGGGAATCCAGCTCCTGCGAAGATTCCCGGCGTGCTTTCCGCTTTGCCCCGATACCCCGGGCAGTAGGGGAGGGTGCCTTCGCCGTCGTGCCACATCCACACGGCGAGCGCATCCTCGGTCAGTGTGACGTCATACCCGGCGGCGATCCGCTGCGCATCCTCACGGGTGAGCCCGGGACGGAGCCGGCGTGGCGCAGTGCCTCCTTTTTCGGCGACCTTGGCCTCATACTTGCGCAATGCCTCGGTGACTTCACTGAACGCCATGACCGTCTCCTTCCTGGGTATCGTCAGCTTTCCCGCCCGCCGACGCATCCGTCTCGGCCTCATACTCCTGCGCAGCCTTGATGAAGTCAGCAATGCCACTCAGCAGACCTTGCCGCTGCTCAGGCGTCAACTTATCCAGATATGACCTGCCACGTTTGGCAGAAGGCTTCTTATTGGCTTTCTTCGCTCGTTGACGGTAGTCCTCGATTTGCCACTTCCGATCACAACGTATCTGTCCATCCGGGTAGATACGCCAGATTCCAGACTCGATGCACTGCTCGCACATGGCGACGTACTCCGGTATAGTCCAGCAATCCCCGCTTTCCAGCGCATAAGTATCGTTGCCGCTGCCGGGGAACACGATTGCCGTTTCTCCATCAGGGCAGACAAGCGACATTCTCGGCTCACCGAGATAGTAGGCAATCGGAGGAATACTGCGGAGCGGCACCTGAGATTCCGTACCATCTTCGAGGGAAATATCGACTTGCAGTCCCGGATTCGGATACGCCTTTTCCAGCATGGTGAGTGTGGATTCGAGGCTGGGGAAGGAATACCAGGCGACGATGCCGGGCTGGCCGGTCCACCCGTTGTCCTCCCATGGGCCGGCGGCATCACCGTCATGCCACATCCACAACGCGCGCGCATCCTGCGGCAATACCGCGTTATGCTGCCGGCACAGGTCGTCGATCCGCCGCCCGTCCAACCCCGGACGCAGCCTGCGGACCACATCAGCGCCACACGAGGCGAGGAAATCCTCATACCCGCGCAACGCATCCAACGATTCACTCAGCGACATCGCACACACCTCCCGACGTGTCTCGCGCCAATACCGCCATCACGCGTTTGAACCGCGTCCACGCCCCCGATGCCCGGGCTGAACCCCTGTGTCGCATCATCGCCTCCGATCCGCAACCGCGCGCCGCGACGCCGAACGCCCCGGCCCCGACCCGGGGCCATGCCGTGCCAGCCGCCACCGCGCGACCTTCTCTTACAGCCAACGGCATACCGGCCACCGAGAACGCGCACGGGGCGCACAGGCGGTTCCCGGGATGACGCAAGGCTGGTTCCAGTCTACGTCCGGGACACCGTCATACCGGCGGTGACACGCCCCGAAACTGGCAATCCACGCAAACGGCATGCCGGCGGCCACGTCCGATGCGCGGGGACCGGATCCGATTCCCGCATCCGATTCCCGGACCGGTCCACGAAAACAAGCAATCCGGCAGACGGACGCAATCCGCACCCATCCTAAAACGGCTGAATCCTTCGGTTCTCAGACCATGACCAGCCAGCCGCCAAACCGGCCACGGCCCCGAAGCCGGACCAAATCCGATTTCGACGGTCAATCTTCGAATCAGCCCACGGAAACAGGCGGTCCGGCAGGCTGGCACAATCCCCATCAATCCAGAAACGGCGAAATACCGCGGTTCCCGAAACCGATATAAGTCATCACATCGCCAGTCACCAACATCCCACACGGACCAAATCCAATCTCGAGGCCTGATCTCCGAACCGGTCCACGGGACAGCGGCAACTGCGGCAGACAATCACCACCCGTATCCATCCAGAAACGGTGGAATACCGTGGTTCGTTGATGATGACCGGCCGGTCGCACAGCCGGGCACACACTGATTCCAGTGTTCCCCTCGTACTGAATCCGATTTCGGGGTCCGATTCCCGAATCAGTCCACCAAAACAAGCAATCCGGCAGACGGACACAATCCGTATCCATCCGGGAACGGCGGAATCCCAATGCTTTCGGGATCCGGTCAATCAGGAACACAGCCGATTGCGCAGCTATGCAAGGATTGAATCCGATTTCGGCGTTCGATTCCCGAATCAGTCCACGGAAACAGGCGGTCCGGCAGCGGACGCAATCCGTATCAATCCTAAAACGTCGGAATCCCGCGGTTCCCAGACCATGACCAGCTAGCCGCCAAACCGGCCACAGCTCCGAAGCCGGACCAAATCCAATCTCGACGGCCAATCTCCGAACTGGCCACAGGTAGCGGCCACTGCGGCAGACGGGTCCAACCGCGTCCACACGAAAACAGCGGAACACCAAGGCTCTTTGATTACAGCCGACCGGCCGCACGGCCAGGCACACACTGATTCCAGTGTTCCCCTCGGACCAAAACCGATTTCGGAGTCCAATCCCCGAATCAGCCTCACCGAACCCACCCCGGAACAAATCATCACCCCAGAGCCGGACGCAGCATATCTAGACACACCGGCACGACACGCACAGAAGCCTCAATCCGGCAGCGAACTCTTCCACACCTGCCGTTACGCTACTTATCTCGTAGCGCTACGTGTCGCGTATCACTTTTACCATTAAGGTATGCACGTCAAACAAGCAAGGGGCCGCCATATGAGGAATGCGTTGAAAATCCTGCGCCGCGATCTGCTGCGCTGGATCAAAGCCCCCACTGCTTGGGTGATTGCTTTCGGATTGTGCTTCATCCCACCGATGTACGCGTGGTTCAACGTGCGCGGTTTCTGGAACCCGTACAACAACACCAACGGCATCAAGGTCGCCGTTGCCAACAAAGACAAAGGCACCACCAGCACGCTGACCGGCGATTTGAACGCGGGCAAGCAGGTCGTGGCCGAGCTGAAGAAAAACAAGCAGATCGGCTGGACGTTCATGAATGAGAGCGACGCCTTGGAAAGCGTCGAATCCGAGCGCTGCTATGCGGCGATTATCATCCCGTCCGATTTCAGCGATTCGCTCGTCAACGTGGTCACCGGCAGCGGGGATCGGCCCGAACTGAGCTATTACGTCAACGAAAAAGCCAACTCCGTGGCCACCAAAGTCACCGACACCGGCGCCAATACGCTTGACCAGCAGATCAATAGCAATTTCGTGTCCACCGCAAGCAAGGCGATTGTCAATATCGTCAACAAGACCGCCGACACCATTGACGACCAGGCATCCACCGCCGGCGGGAGCGCAGCCAAGGATCTCAGGACCACGTCCAACAACCTGGCGACCATACGCCAGACCATGACCGACCTTGACACGACACTCGCGCAGGTACCCACGAAAACGTCGGCAGCGCGCGCGTCCTTAAACACCGCAACCCAGCTGGCGGCCCAAGCCGGCAACGGGCTCACAGGCACCTCGCAACTACTGAAAACCGCGCAGACCAGCATCAACACCTTCACATCGGAATCCTCAACCACGCTTGACACCAGCTCAAGCCTGCTGTCGCAAGCCAGTTCGCAGACCAGCCTCACCGTCGCCGCCCTCGGCACGGCGCTAACCGAGGCGAACGGCTCGGTCCAGAACGCACTCGACGCCGCCCAGAACGTCAGCGACACGAACGCCACCATCATCACCGAACTGACAGAGCTCAACACCGAACTCGGCAACGCCGGTATCGCCACCGACGCCGGCACTGCGGCGCTCAAACGCCTCCAACAGCAGAACGACAATCTGCAAGGTTCCATCAGCGACCTGACCACCCTGAACCGCGACATCAACGACACGGTCACCGCCGGCACCACGGCGTCACAATCGCTCAACGACGCCACGCAGAACACGCTGCAATCAACCAACGAAGCCCGCACCACCATCAACACGACGGCACTGCCGAAACTCAACAGCGGGCTAAGCAGCCTCGCCTCGACCAGCGCAACCCTGAGCGCCCTAGTCACCGGGCAGGATTCACTGGTCGCGCAGGTCAACACCGTGCTCGACCAGCTGGACCAGTCCGCTGCCAGCACGCGCAGCGCCATCAACAGCGCCGGCGATAGCCTTGACCGTGTGCAGAGCAAGGTTGACACCCTGGCCACGGATCTGACCGCGCTGAGCACATCCAACGCGCTGAGCAACATTCTCGGGGAGAACGGCAAACTCGACGCCAAGAAGATCTCCGACTTCATGCTCTCCCCCACCGTGCTCTCCACAAAAACCCTCTTCCCGGTGAATTCGTACGGTTCCGCGATGGCGCCCCTGTTCACCGCGCTCGCCCTATGGGTGGGGGCTTTCGCGCTCACCGTGATTCTGCGCACCGAAGCCGATGACGACGGCATCGAAAACATCACCCCAGGCGAACGCTATTGGGGCCGATGGCTGCTGCTCGCCATCCTCGCCGCCGGGCAAGGCATCACCACGACAGTCGGTGAAATGCTGCTTGGCGTGCAAGCGGTCGATCCGTTCGCGTTCGTAGGCACCGGTATCATCGTCGCGCTCGTCTACCACAGCATCATCTACGCACTGGCCACTACCTTCCTCCACATCGGCAAAGGCATCGCCATCGCCTTGGTTATGGTGCAGATTCCGGGCGGAACCGGCTTGTATCCTATTGAGATGATGCCGAGCTTCTTCCGCAAGGTGTACCAACTGTTCCCGTTCACCTACGCGATCGGTGCACTGCGTGAATGCATCGCCGGCTTCTACGACGGCCAATGGCTCGACGACATTGCCAAACTCATGATCTTCGCCGTCGCGTTCTTCATTCTAGGCCTGTGGTTGCGGCCGAAAACCGCCAATCTCAACCGCCTGTTCACGCGCGAACTTGAGGAAGGCGACATGGTCGTCAGCGAGAAAATGGAAATGCCCGGCCGCACGTACGGTCTGACGCAGGTCATCCGCGCACTGGCCGGACGGGACGAGTACCGCGAGCGCATCGAACGCAGAGCCGCCCGCTTCACCATGCTGTACCCGAAACTCAAGCGGGCCGCACTCATCACGGGTATCGCCGTGCCGGTGATTCTCGCCGTTGTGCTGTCCATTCTCACGCCGAGCAGCAAGGTCAACGCCATGGTCATCTGGCTGATTTGGATTCTGCTCATCATGGGATTCCTTATGACCATCGAACTCATCAAAGACAACATCGAACGGCAGACGCGCCTAGGCAATCTTGACGAAGAGGCGATTCAGCAAATCCTGCTCGATGAACAGGACAACCGCCCAAGCCGCATAGGAAGGCATTCCGCATGAAAACAGTGAAAACAGCATGGAAACTTTTCACCGGTGATATGCGGCGCATGTTCAGCAATGTTGTCTCGGTGATCATCGTGATCGGGCTTGTCGTCATCCCCGGCCTGTTCACCTGGTTCAACGTCGCCGCCGCTTGGGACCCGTTCGGCAACCTCAACCAGTTGAAAATCGCCGTCGCCAACACCGACAAGGGGTATAAGAGCAGCCTTGTCCCGGTGAAGGTCACTGTCGGTGACAGCGTGGTCAACGCGCTGCGAGCCAACAATCAGCTCGACTGGACCATCACCACCAAGGACGATGCGATTGACGGAGCGAAATCCGGCAAATATTATGCGGCCGTAGTCATCCCCTCCAGTTTCAGCAAGGACATGATGACGTTCTTCTCCGACGACGTGCAGCATGCGAAACTCACCTACTACACGAACGAGAAAATCAACGCCGTCGCCCCGAAAATCACCGGACAGGGTGCCAATCAGGTGGCTGCGCAAGTCAACCAGACCTTCGCGCAGACCATCGCCACGGTCGCGCTGAGCGTCGCCAGCGACCTGTCCGATGAGCTTGGCAGCGAAAAGGCGTCGAAACTGCTCACCACATTCAACGCGAATGTGGGCGATATGGCGACGCAACTGGGCGACGCCGCATCCATGCTCAACACCTTCGCCGGGCTTACCGACACCGCGCAATCCTTGATTTCCAGTTCCGACCTACTCGTGGACAGCGTCTCTGCGAGCGCGAAAAGCGCAAGCAGCTCGCTGAAAGACACCAAGCAGGGCACCAGCGACATCACCAGCGCTCTCAACACCGCGTCGAAAGCCATGACCACGGCGTTCACCAACTCAAGTTCGAGCTATCAGGCTGTCGCTGATTCCATCGACTCCACGCTCGACAGTGCGGGGACGGGTGCATCGGACGCGTCCGCGGGGCTCAAACGACAGGCGGGCATTGTCGACCAGCAAATCACGGAATTCCAAGCGCTCAGGGACAGTATCGCGGGCATCACCGTGCCCGACATGTCCGACACCGCTGCGCACGACCGGCTCGTCACGGCACGAGACAACATCGTCAAGCAGCTGGACACGGCGATCAGCGCGCAAACCCAAGTGCGAAACGCCATCAATACCGCGGCGACCGCCATCGACACCGGGAAAACCGATGCAGAGGCGAAACGCGCCGAAATTAGCGGACTCGCCAAACAAGCCAAGCAGTCCATCAGCGGCCTGAAAACCAGCTATACCAAGGAAATCAAGCCGCAAATCACATCAATCAGCAATTCGATCTCCAGCGTGACATCCACGCTCGCCAGTGGATCGGACACTTTGGACTCCACGCTCAGCGATCTCGATTCCACGTCGAAAACAGCTGGTAAAGCGCTGTCCAACATGCGCAGCGTGCTGACATCCACCGCGCAACTGCTCGAGAAGAACAGCACCAAACTGAATGATTTGAACAGCAAGCTGGCGCAGGCGCTCAACAGCGGTGATATGAGCGAGGTGCGCAGCGTGCTTGGCAATAATCCGGAAACGCTGGCCGCGTCGCTTGCGGCACCGGTGAAACTCAATCGTAAGGCGCTATTCCCCGTGGAGACCTTCGGCACCGGACTCACGCCGTTCTACACCTTCCTGCCCCTGTGGGTCGGCGCGCTACTGATGGCGGTGACCCTCAAGACGCAGGTGTCGGCGCGCATCCGCAAAGAGCTTGGCGACCCGAAGCCCAGAGTCCTGTTCTTCGGACATTACGGAGTGTTCGCGGTGCTGGGGCTGTTGCAAAGTACTTTCTCATGCGGCGGCACGCTATTGTTCCTGCGCGTGCATGCCGTGCATCCACTCCTGTTCATGCTCAGTGGGTGGCTCAGCTCGCTGGTCTACTCGTTCTTCATGTATGCGATGGTCGTGAGCTTCTACAACGTCGGCAAGGCGATTGGCGTAATCATGCTCGCCATGCAGATTTCCGGCTCCGGTGGCGGCTACCCGTTGCAGGTGCTGCCTGATTTCATCACGTGGATCAGCCCGTTCCTGCCGGCCACGCATTCGATTATGGCGATGCGAGCGGCGATTGCAGGCATCTACAACAACGACTATTGGATTGCCATGGGCAAGTTGGCGCTGTTCATCATCCCGGCGCTGCTTGTGGGACTGGTGATCCGCAAGCCGGTCATGCGGTTCAACCGCTGGTACGCGCACACGCTCGAGGCGACCAATGTCATCCAGTAGGTGATGCGCAGTAGGTGATGCGGCGACCGAATCCGTACGTAGGACTCGCGCGGCAGGTCATGTGGCAAGCCGCGTGGTGGGAGCGTGCGGCAGGCGGACGAGCGAACAGAGAGTAAGAAGAGAGCGGGAGAGAAACATCATGGACGACAATTCGTCAGCATCGAGACGGCTTGACGCCTCAACTACGTTGGAACAGGCGACTGTCACGGCGGTGGCTTCGGTGCAGACCCCGGAACGGGCGGCGCAACGAGCCCAGTCGCGAGCGCATATTCAAGCGCATTTGCAGCGCGGCGAACGGCGTCGTGAGGAAACCGACCGGAAAATCCTGCAAGCGACACTGCAAATCGTGGCGTCACAAGGCATCGGGGCGGTGACCATCGAGGAAGTGGCGCGGCGTAGTGGAGTCGCCAAAACCACGATTTACCGCCGGTATCGCAACACCGACGACATGATGCATCGTCTGCGGACCATGCAATGGCCCGAGAGCATCCTCGATACCGCGGATCTCGAGCCGAATCGTGGCAATCTGCGTCGCATGCTCGAATCCATCACCAGCCAGTTCGATGAGGAAATCGGGTTGAAAGCCGTCGGCGTGGTGCTGTCTGCGAGCAACGGGTATTTTGAGCAGATTGTCGCGCAGGTGATTCAGCCGGTCAAGCAGCACGTCAGCGACTTCTTCATCCGCGGGCAGCAGGAGGGAGTGTTCCGGAGCGGCTTGGATCTGGGCTTCATCTTCGCGACCATCATCGGCTCGATGATGGCGAACCATGCACTCACCGAAGAGACGAGCGCATCCTGGGCGGTGAAGATGACCGACCTGCTGTGGCCGATGATTGCGGCGTAGCGGGTGAGGCGGTTGCGGGCCGGCGGCTGAGTGGGGCGCTGTCCGGCGGGCTTAGTGGGCCGACGAGCCGAATCACGGCCACACCAGCCCGCCATGCAACCGCCCAGTCACACCACAGGCAGATACCCCGCCAACCACTCCGACAACCAAACCAATCCACCCGCCGTGCAACCACACAGTCGCACGGCGGGTGGGTATCCAGCATGACGGCACACCAGCACCGCGGCACACCGCCGCGCCACGCTCACGATTCCAGCACGGCCAGCACCTTGTGCTCGTCGTAGAACGCGAAGATGAAGCCACCGATTGCGCACAACACGGCCGCGCAGATCGCCGCGACACGGTAGCCGGTCCCGGCCGCCGCGCCGATGGTGCTCACTCCGGTGAACAGCAGCATCGCCACGCTCTGCCCCATTTTCATGGCGAAGGTACGGGCCGCATAGAACATGCCTTGACGGTCCTGGCCGGTGGTTTTCGCACTGGCGTCCGCGATGTTCGCGACAATCGCCTGCGGCAGAATACCGAACGCGGCCATCGGCACCGCACCGACCACCGACAGCAGCACGCCCTGCACCATCGGCGGAATCGCACTGATCACGCCGGATCCGAGTAACCCCACGAAGGCGAACGCAACCGTGAAGATCACGAACGCGATAAGCAGCAGCCGCTTCTTGCCCACCCGGTTCGCGAGCATGTTCACCGGCACATAGAACAGCACGGATACCGCGGTCATGAGCACGAAATACACGGTGGTCACGGATTCAGGCAGTTTCAGCAGATTGGTCACGAAGAACGGCAGCCCGGTCTGGAACGTGGTGATCGCAACCCAGTAGATCACGTCAGACCCTACGAAACGGCGGAATTGCACGTCTCCGAAGGTCTGCTTCAATGATTCCAGCGTCGATTCGCTGGTCGGCTGCGAGCGCACGTAGCGTTTCTCGTCGATGGCGAGCGGCGGAACGAGCATGCAGATGAACGCGACGATCGCCATCAATGTGAAGGTGAGCCGAATGGCGGGCACACGGCCCATGGACGGCACGAACGCACCCCAGATGACGGGCGCAACATAAGCCAGCGCAGTACCGGCAACCCATGTGAACGAGATGGCGGTGGAAATGGCGAGCTGCTGCTTGGAATTATGGCCGAGTTCTGCGATCAGCGCGTTGTATGGCGTGCAGTAGAAGGTGAGCGCCACGTAGTAGGCGATGACGGCGACGAACAGAAAGGCCGCGTTCAGCCAGCTGGTGCCGTTGATCGGGCTCCAGAACACGAGCACGGTGATGATGGCGAGCGGTAGCGCGGCGAGACGCAGGAACGGCATGCGGCGGCCGCGCGGGGAACGGCAGCGATCGGACAGGCTGGCGACTGCCGGATCGACGAACGCGTCAAAGAACCGCGCGAAGGCGGTGATGCCGCCGACCACGGTCACGATGCCGAGAATGGCAAGGCCTTGCGGCACGAATACGGTTTGTCCTTGGCGGATGGTTTCGGCGTCCGGCTGATAGAAGTACACGAGCCAGTTGGAGATGATGCCGGACAGCAACGCCCAGCCGAACTGGCCGATGGCGAACGCGCGAATTTTGGAGCCAGGCAGCGATTCGGGCGCAGCGGCTGGCGATGCCGTTTGTGCTACGGCAGGCGTAGCCACCTGTGCAGCTGGCTCGGTGCCACCGCTTGTGTTGTGCGTATTGTCGTGCTGTGTCTCATCCATGAGAACGCCTCCGTGTCCGTGCCGGACTTCATTGCCGGTCTCATAGCAGTCTACCGCGCATTCGCGTTCGCTGCTGACAGGTATGGGCATTCAACGGATGAGAATTGGCAGTCGGAGTATGGTGGGCCGAATGTACAAAGATTGCAACGCCTGCGAAGACTCTCAGCAATAACCTAGGTTCCCAAATACCTCACCTGATGGTCGACAGGGTGCCCTTCTCGGAATCATAGGTGGTATGCGGTTTGGCGGACTCGTACATCTTGCTACCGCCGTTCAGGTTTTCGTTGAAGCCGATTACTGTGTACGTGTTGCCGCTCACCGTGATGATGATGTGATTATCTTTAGATACGGTGATTTCCGTATCGGTGCCGCTCAAGGCAGATTTGCCTTCGTCGTATGTCTTGCCACCGTTGCCGATGGAGATTGGAATGGTGCCGTTGCTCTGAGCAGACACCGTCTCGATGGGCAAGGCGAGCATGATCCCCTTCGGCGAAGTGGACGCATATATCGGGCACGAACCGGGCGGCGTGTGCCCCTTCGGCATCAAGGACGGCGTGCGCGTCTTCCTCGACCGCAGCCTGCGCGAATTCGACACCGCCTACCCTGCGGGCGGCGACGACCACAGCGCGGTGAAACTCACGCCCGACGAACTCTACGACGTCTCCGGCGCCGACGAATGGGTCGATGTGTGCAAGGAGTAGCGCGACGTGGCGCGACCGGGCAGTCGCACGGCAGATATATACCACGGCCATCAGCCGGAATCATGGCAGTATCCACCTGCCATGCAACACCACAGTCGCACAGCAGACAGAATCGGCGACCACCAACCGACCCCAACCGACCAAATACCCAAACAACCCCCAAACAACAGCAAAAGGGAGTGACCGGAACCCACGCTAGGATCCCCGTCACTCCCCTTCACACGCCTGCGCCTACCATCAGCGCAAACGGCACTCACGCACCGAGATAGGCCTTGCGCACCTTCTCGTCATGAAGCAGATCGCTGGCCTTGCCTTCCATGGTGATGCGCCCGGTTTCCAGCACATACGCGCGGTCGGCAATCGATAGAGCCATTTTCGCGTTCTGCTCGACCAGCAACACAGTGATGCCTTCATCGTGCAGCTTTTCGATGATGCGGAAAATCTCCTTGACCAGCTTCGGCGACAAGCCCATCGACGGTTCGTCCATCAGAATGGTGTTCGGCCGGCTCATCATCGCCCTGCCCATCGCGACCATCTGCTGTTCGCCGCCGGAAAGCGTGCCCGCAAGCTGGCGACGACGCTCCTTGAGCCGCGGGAAATACGTGTACACCTTATCCAGATCCTCACTGACATGCGAGGTGTCCTTGAGGCTGTACGCGCCCATTTCGAGGTTCTCCTGCACGCTCATGCGAGTGAACACGTGGCGGCCTTCGGGCACGTGCGCCATGCCGAGGGTCACAATCCGGTTCGCCTTGGTTTTCAACAGGTCCTGGCCGTTGAACATGATGCTGCCGGATTTGGCCAGCACCAGCCCGGTGATGGTGTGCAAGGTCGTGGTCTTGCCGGCGCCGTTCGCACCAATCAACGACACGATCTCGCCGTCATCCACGTGCAGGCTGATGTCCTTTACCGCGTCGATGGCACCGTAGGATACGCTCAGGTTCTTGATATCAAGCATCGTGCTCCTCCTTGCCATCAGCCGCGTTACCGTCCGCAGCCGCATCGCCCTCAGCCTCATCAGCCGCGTCATCCTCATCCTCGTCGCTGCCGAGGTAAGCGGAAATCACGCGTGGGTTGTGCGCAATCTCCTCAGGCAGGCCGGACGCGATCGTACGCCCGTAATCAAGCACCTGGATGCGCTGGCACACGTTCATCACAAGGCTCATATCATGCTCAATCAGCAGAATCGCAATGCCAAACCGGTCGCGAATCGTGTTGATGCATTCGAGCAGATCCTCGGTCTCGGTCGGGTTCATGCCGGCAGCCGGCTCGTCAAGCAGCAGCAGCTTCATGCCGGTCGCAAGCGCACGCGCGATTTCGAGCTTGCGCTGGGCGCCATACGGCAGGTTCGCCGCCTGCGTCTGAGCGAGGCCTTCGAGCTTGAAAATCCGCAGCAAATCAATGGCTTTCTGGTGCATCTCGCGTTCCTCGCGCCAAAAACGCGGGGTGCGGAAAATCGCGCCGCCCATGTGGTAGCTGAAGGATTCGTTGAACGCGACAAGCACGTTCTCCTCGACGGTCATCTGCTTGAATAGACGGATGTTCTGGAAGGTTCGGGCGATGCCGGCGCGCACGACCTGGTAGGTCTTCTTGCCGTTCATTTTCTCGCCGTCCAGCCAGAATTCGCCGTCGGTGGGCTTGTACACGCCGGTGAGCAGGTTGAAGACGGTCGTCTTGCCGGCGCCGTTCGGGCCGATCAGGCCGACAAGCTCGCCCTTGTTGATGGTCATGTTGAAATCGTCGACAGCGCGCAGACCACCGAAGGTGATGCCAAGATGTTCGGCGCGCAGAATCGGTTGTTCAGCCATCTCACGCCTCCTTTCCGGCGGATTCAGCGGTTTCGACTTCGGTCGCGGCCGCTGTTGCAGTCACGTCGCCAGATTCCGCGGTTCCCGCCGCGATGGCCGCCTTCGCCGCGCCGCCACGACCGTTGCGGTAGACGATGCGGTTGATGAGCTTCGGCAGCGAGAACTCCCAGGACCCGAAGATGCCTTGCGGGCGGAAGATCATGAACACGACCAGCACCACCGAGTAGGCGAGCATGCGATAGTCGGAGAACGCGCGCAGCGCCTCCGGCAGAATCGTGAGCACGATAGCCGACAGGATCGAACCGGTGAGCGAACCCATGCCGCCGAACACGACCATGATCACGTAGTTCGTGGATTGCAGCCAGCCCGCGTACGCCGGGGTGAGCGAACCCATGTACTGCGCGTAAATGCCGCCGGCAAGTCCAGCGAAGAACGCGGAAATCGCGAACACGAGCACCTTCAAGTACGTAACGTTCAATCCGGACGCGCTGGCCGCGATCTCATCGTCACGAATCGCCTTGACCGCACGGCCGTAGCGGGAACGCGCGAACATGAACAGCAGCACGACAGTGAGCACGGTGATCCAGAACACCACGTAGAGGTTGGCGATACGGTCGATGCCGATAAGCGCCTGACCGGCCTGGCCCTTATCAAGGCCGACACCGCCGGCGGCGGGGATGTTCTGCAGCACGACGCGGATAATCTCGCCGAAGCCGAGGGTGATAATCGCCAGGTAATCGCCATGCAAGCGCAACGCCGGAATACCGACCAGAATGCCGAAAATGCAAGCGATTACAGCGCCCACGAAAATCGTGAGCAGGAAGCGAGCCGTCGGATCCATCGCAATACCCTTGGCGACAATCAGCTTGCTGAGCAAAGCGGCGGAATAGGCGCCAATCATTTCGAAACCGCAGCAGCCGAGGGTCAGCTGGCCGAGCACGCCGACCGTCAGATTCAGCGATGTGGTCATGATGACCGCGATGCAGCAGGTCATCAGAATGCCCTTGATATACGTGTTCGCGGCCCCGGATTCGCATACCGCCATGAGCAGGCCGAACAGCACGGCGATACCTACAGCGCACACGAAATAGGACTGTTTCATGGAAAGCGCGGATTTCTTCATCGTCACACCTTCTCCGTCTCAGGCTCGCCCATCAGGCCGGACGGGCGTACGAGCAGCACGATGATGAGAATCGCAAACACGATCGCGTCGGAGAACGCGGACGTGATCACGCCGCCGGTAATCGTGCCGATATAGGCTTTCGTCAGGCTTTCGATCAGGCCGATCGCCAAACCGCCGACCATGGCGCCAGGAATCGAGCCGATACCGCCGAGCACGGCCGCCACGAAGGCTTTCAGGCCGAGCATCATGCCCATCGTCGGGGAGACCTGCGGGTAGGACACGCAGTACATGAGCGCGGCGATGGCGGCGAGACCCGAACCGATGGCGAAGGTCAGGGTGATGGTGCCGTTCACGTTGATGCCCATGAGCAGGGACGCTTCCTTATCTTCGGACACCGCACGCATGGCCTTGCCTTGCTTCGTGCGCTTGACGTACAGCTGCATGGCGACCATCATGACGACGCCGAGCACGATGGATACGATGGTCGCGCCGTCGATCTTCAGCTGGCCGATCGTCAGGGTCGGAATGGAAACGATAGTGGGGACGGTCTTGTAATCAGCGCCGAAAATCGCCTGCGAGCCGTTTTCGAGCAGCAAGCTCATGGCGATGGCGGTGATCAGGGCGGTCATGCTGTTGCCCTTCTCGCGCACCGGCTTGTATGCCAGGCGTTCGACGAGCACGCCGACCAGCGCGCAGACCAGGGTTGCGGGAATGACAGCCGTCCAGGCGGGCATGCCCATGGCGGCGAGTGCCGGAATGCTGAGCATCAGCGTATATGCGCCGATCATGATGAAGTCGCCGTGGGCGAAGTTCAGCAGTCGGATGATGCCGTAGACCATCGTGTAGCCGAGCGCCACGAGCGCGTACACGCTGCCGATCTTCAGGCCGTTGAAAATCTGGCTGATGAACATGACGAAACCGCTCATCATTCCTCCTTTCGTGTGTGTGTGAATGTGTGTGAATGCGTACGAAATGTGCGTCAATCGTTGACTCAGTCAATCAGCGAATCAATCAATCAGCGAATCAGCGAACGCAAGCATAAAGCAATATGCATGTAAGCGTGATGTCGCCTGAAAAGGCGACTAGTACGCGAATGGAGAGGGCCGAAAACGACCCTCTCCTACGGGATTGGTTGCCTCACCGCGTCGGATGCCCGCCGCGGACTGCGGTCAGCCTCACTTGGTGGACGGCTGGATGGTGGTGCGGTACGTCGGCTTGCCGTTCTTGAGCTCAAGAACGATCACGGACTTGTTCGGCGAACCCTTCTTGTCGAGCGTGAACTTGCCGGTCACGCCGCTGAAGGACATGCCGGAAATCGCGTTGCGAATCTGCTCGCGGGTCGGGTTCTTGCCGGCCTTCTCGTAAGCCTGCTTGAACATGTACACGGAATCGTACGCGAGTGCGGTGAAGGTGTTCGGCTCCTGATTGTTGTTGGCCTTCTTGTAGGACTTGATGAAGTCCTGCACCTTGCTGTTCGAGGTGTCGTCAGGCGAATAGTGCGTGGTGTACAGCACCTTGTCGTACTGGGACTTGTCGCCGGTGAGCTTCAGGCCGTCGTAGCCATCGGGGCCCATGACGTAGCCCTTGTAGCCGAGCGAACGAGCCTGCGGGATGATGTACGGGCCAGCGACCGAATAGTAGTACGGCGCATACAGGAACTCGGCGCCGGATGCCTGAATCTTCTGCAGCTGCGAGGAGTACTCGGTGTCGTCGGCGCTGGAGGAGTTCTCCTCGTCGACCACGTCGAGGCCGGCCTTCTTGGCCGCCGCGGCGAAGGCCTTGCCCACGCCGGAGGAGTACGGATCGCCGGTGCCGTAGAGCACGGCGACCTTCTTGACCTTCAGGGTCTCGGCGGCGAACTTGGCTGCGATCTCGCCCTGGTAGGAATCCTTGAAGCAGGTGCGGAACAGGTAGCCGCCGGTGGCGATGGAATCGGAGGTTGCCGCCGGTGCGATCGCCGGGAGCTTCGACTGGTCGGCCAGCGGGGCGACGGCCGCGGTGGTCGAGGAGATCGTCGGGCCGAGCACGGCGAGCACACTGTTGTCGCCGGCCAGCTTGTTGAAGGCGTTCGACGCTTCGGTGGCGTCGCCCTTGTCATCCATGCTTTCCAGCTTGATCTTCTTGCCGTTCAGGCCGCCCTTGGCGTTGATCTCGCTGATGGCCAGCTTGAAGCCCTTGAGCTCAGCCTCGCCGTAGGCTGCGGCGGTGCCGGAATTCGTGGTGATGCTGCCGAGCGTGATCGTGTTGCCGCTGGCTGCGCCGGCGGAGTTGCTGGAATCGTCCATGCTGCCGCCGGAGCAGGCCGCCATGGACATCATCATGGCCGCGGCCGCTGCGATAGCGGTCGTCTTGCCGAAGAACTTTGCGTTCATCAGGAATCTTCCTCTCTACAAAAGATTCTGGGAATAATCGTGAGAATTCGTCAGAATGTTGCATGAAATGCTGATTCTGAATGCCACAGACGCGCGCGACACGTGATCGGGTGAATCCGTCAAACGCCGTCAGGCAAAGGTTCTTCGGGCTTTTGGCCTTACTCGAGTAAACCTCGTCTCAATCTATTGCTGGGTTCCTTTTATACGCGAGGATTGCGGATATGTAAATGGCTTGTCCTTATATTGAACTTTTCGATAACCTCATCCTGAGACGATTTATGTCCACAATGTGGACACCGTGGGCGAAATCGTTGGAATTGTGCGGGTTTGCTGGGTTGCTCTGAGGAGGTGCGAAGGTTTCGGGCGCGGGCTCTTCAGGTGATCATCATGTTGCCGGCGTATTGGCGCGGGGGTACGTGCGGTTGTCGGCAACGCGGGCGTGGACGGGGTGCCACAACGACCGTCTCACCGACCAGACCACACGACCCGAACCATCAGCACCGCCACCATGCGAGGAAATCCTCACACGATGACCCCTCCCGACAAGCCCAACCGCCGAACCCGACCACCCAACCCGCCAGATTGCGAGCAAATCCTCACACAACGGCTCTCGGCACAGGCAAACCGCACGATTGAAACCACCGGCACCGCCACAATGTGAGCCAATCCTCACACGATGACCCCCGGGCTTCTGCTCCGAGCCGGCATCAATGGCCGGGAGCGCCACCATGCGAGCAAATCCTCACATACCGACCCTTGAACCCCTACTGCAAACCGGAATTAATGAGCGGAAGCGCCACCATGCGAGCAAATCCTCACACGATGACCCCCGACCAAACCAAAACACCAAACCTGAACCGCCCAACCCGCCAGATTGCGAGCAAATCCTCACACAACGACCCTTGAACCCTACTACGAACCGACATTAATGGTCAGAAGCGCCACCATGCGAGCCAATCCTCACACAACGCCCGGCACAACCAATGGCGGGCGAATCAGCTGGGTCCCGTATGTGTGGGCATGCGCCATCCGACAGACCCCGTCATCGACTGCGATATCAGACGCAATCCGGCACATCGCGCGTGTCAGGACATACGCGACGTGCGGAATCCCATACCGATTGACTTCCAGTCCAGGACATCTGACAGGTTACGCATGCCAAGGCATACACGACTGGACAGAACCCCAACAACCAGCAAGCCACCAAGCACACACCCGGCAAATCACGCATGTCACGGCATACACAACTCGCAAGAAAGGTCCGCCAAGTAACCCCAGCTACGTACCATCCGCCTCGCCGCGTACGCCCCGACATACGCAACCTGACAGAACCACAACCGCACCGCCATCCGGCATCAGCATTCGACACGCGACGCATGCAACGGCATACACAACTCGCGGAATCCCGCGCCCAATCGTTTCCAATCCAAGGCATTCGACAAGTTACGCATGCCCAGACATACGCAACCAGACGAAAGACACACGAGAACGACAGAACCCCCGACACCTGCCGATTTGTGCATGCCCAGACATACACAACCAGACGGAAGGCGCAGAACAACTGCAGAATCTGCCGGCACCTGGCGGCTCACGCATGCCAAGACACACACAACACCACACTGACGGCATACACGGGCTGCCAGGCGCCGACTTCCGACACGCTTACGGCCGCAACGCCTGCGGGAATGGTCAGCAACAACCGCAGACCGATACGCCCTTACTGCCGACGAATCATCTCGGCGTATTCGTCCAGAGCATCCAGAACGCGACGCTCCTCCCAGACCCGCCCACGTTTGCCGCCAGACACTTCCACCAGCACCCCGGCGCGCTGAAGCTGGTCCACCGCACGCGTCGCCGAAGCTGCCGACACGCCCAAGACCCGCGCGACATACGGCACATTGACCACCGGCTGCTCCACCACCAGCGGCAACAGCCTCCAGCCAAGCGCGTTGCGCCGCAACGGCAGGCCATGCAGCCGGTCGGCATCATCATCGAGAATCGCGCTCAAGGTGTCGATAAGTTCCGTCCCCGTGTGCGCAGCGTATCGCGCGGCAGACGAGAAACACTCCAGAATCGGCCGCGCGTCGCCCTCCCGGTACGCAGTGAGCGCATCGAAATACCGCTCAGTATCATGCAAAATCCCGGCGGACACCGGCGGCGTTATGGTCGACGTCAAGCCCTTGCCGCGCAGCATAGCGTGAATCAGCGCCCTACCCACACGCCCGTTGCCATCAATGAACGGATGAATGGTCTCGAATTGCGCATGTGCGATGGCACATTGCGCGAGAATGGGCAAGTCGTCGCGGTCGATGAAAGCGACCAGGTCGGCCATACAATCCGGCACCTGGTCAGGCTGCGGGGCCACATGCGAGGCACCGCGCGGACCGGCGGAACTGACGCCAACCCATACCAGCTGGTCGCGGTACCGGCCCGCGCGATCTTTCCACTCGTCGCTACCGCCCAACAACGCGGAATGCATCGCAAGAATATTCGCTTCACTCAGATTCTGGGCGAATTCGAGCGCTGTTTCCATGGCCCGCACATTGCCCACCACCAGCGCGGCGTTGCCTCCCTGGGAGCCGTCAAGCGATTCTCGCGCAAGGCGTCGCGCACCCACGGTGAGGTTTTCTATACGCGACGATGACGTGGACTCAGTTCGCAGCAGCACCGCAGACAGCTGGCCCAAAGCATGACCGCCAGCGCTGAACCGTTCGGCGGCGCGACTGTCGAATGCCACGAGCTGCTGCGTCGCCTCGTCGAGATCGGCGGCAAGATCGGAGGGAACCGTCAGACCGATTGCCGCGATACGCGCCGGACGGGTGGAATAGTAGTTTCCTGACGCTTTGCGACGCGCGGTGCGCGAATAGTATCCGTCATCCGATGGGGTCCAGCAGTGCTCTTCGAGCTCCACCGGGGGCACGCGGCACGGCTCCGGAGGAGCAGGTTGCGCAGCGTCCATCGGCGGTATGGTCTGCGCGATGTTCGCCGTCGGCACGGCATCCGCAGACGTCCCGGTGCTATCCGCATCGCCAAAAGACACACCAAAAGACAAGACGCTCTGAACTTTGGCGTTTTGGGCCTTGATGTCCAGCTTTTTCACGGCGCCTGTCGTCGCGCGGTACGATCCGTCGCCGGCGGGGCGGCTTGCATTGGTGGCAGTCATCGCATTCCTCTCGCCTGTGTTCACGCTACCTGTATTCGTGCTACCTGTATTCGTGCTACCTGTATTCGCACTATCGGGAGCGCCATTTCAGCGACATCCGATTCGCGCTTATTATCACTTAGCCTGTAACTGATAATAACATCGTCCCTTATTATTACTTAGCGGCTAACTGATAATAAGGGACGATGAAAACGACGTCAAATGCGAGACGCCGGACGAAATGCCTAGCACGAAACACCAGATGCGAAACGTTCAACGCGAGACGCCGGGTAACACGCCAGACTCGACTGTCGGTCCGCCGATTCCGGGCGCCCGACCACCCACTTTGTGAGTGAATCCTCACACAACACGTCATCCGCGACTGTCAGACCGCCGATTCCGGACGCGCAACCCCCACTTTGTGAACCAATCCTCACACAACACGTCATCCACACCCGTCAGCCAGCCAATTCCAGGCGCCCGACCACCCATTTTGTGAGCCAATCTTCACAAAGTGGGTGTCTGCGGGCGGGGCGCGGGTTAGTTCGGCGATTGTGGGTGCCGTTGTGTGAGCGAATCCTCACAAAGTGCGGTGCGTGGGATGTGTGGCGGGTTGATTTTTCAGTCGCCAAGTGCGCATTGTGTGAGCCAATCCCCACACGGCGAGCGCCGGCGTCACGCGAGCCACTCCACTCAGACGCCGGCCAACCTCGCCTCACGCAACAAGCGAAGCGAACTGGCTGTTGTACAGGTCGGCGTAGAAGCCGCCCTTGTCGAGCAGTTCCTGATGCGTGCCACGTTCGATGATGTCGCCGTGGTTCATAACGAGAATCATGTCCGCGTTGCGAATCGTGCTCAGGCGGTGAGCGATCACGAAGCTCGTACGGCCGACAGTCAACTGGTCCATGGCCTTCTGGATGAGCTCCTCAGTACGCGTATCCACCGATGACGTCGCCTCGTCGAGAATCAGAATCGGCGCGTCCTGCACCATCGCGCGGGCGATGGTGAGCAGCTGCTTCTGCCCAGCGGACAGCGCGGCCTTGTCGTCAAGCACGGTGTCATAGCCTTCCGGCAGTGATTCGATGAAGCGGTCAAGTCCTACTGCCTTCGCGGCGGCCCGCACCTGCTCGTCGGTCACGCCCTGCTTGTCGTACACGATGTTGTCGCGCACAGTGCCCTGGAACACCCAGGTGTCTTGCAACACCATGGAGAACTGGCGGTGCACTTCGGAACGCGGGATGGACGCGGTCGGCACGCCGTCGATGCGGATTTCGCCGCCATCCAGCTCGTAGAACCGCATCAGCAGATTGACCATCGTGGTCTTTCCGGCGCCCGTCGGGCCCACAATCGCAACCTTCTGTCCCGCCTTCACACTCGCGCTGAAATCATGGATGACAGGTTTGCCCGGCTTGTATCCGAAGCGCACATGGTCGAAATCGACATCGCCACGAGCCCGGTCACCCAGCGCATCACTGGCATGCGCATGGCCTTGTGCCGCCTCAATCTGGGCACGATGCTCAGCGAAGCTCCCGGTCGCGTCAACGCCCATCTCCGGCTCCTCGAGGAACCCGAACACACGTTCCGACGCGGCCGCGCACCGCTGCAGGTTCTGCGTCGCCTGAGCGAACTGCGCCAGCGGTTGCGTGAACAGGCGGATATACATCATGAACGCCACGATGACACCGAATTCGATACGCCCGTCCATCGCGAGCGCCGCACCCACCACGCACACGGCCACATAGCCGAGATTGCCGACGAAATTCATCAGCGGCATCATGAGGCCCGACAGGAACTGCGACTTCCAGCCGGATTCGTACAGGCTGTCATTGTAGCGTTCGAAAGTGCGGATGGAATCGGCCTCACCGGAATACGCCTTGACAATCAGATGCCCGGCATACATTTCCTCCACATGCCCGTTGGTCTGGCCCAACGCGATCTGCTGCTGCAGGAAGTACTTCTGCGAGAACCGCATAATCAGCGCCATAAGCACGAGACCGATGATGCTTACGCCGACAGCGGTGAGCGTCATTGTCACATTGTTGGCGAACATCATGATGAGCGCACCGAAGAACAACGTTACCGACGTGACGAGCGCGCCCAGGCTCTGGCCGAGCGTCTGGCCGATGGCATCCACATCGTTCGTGATACGGCTCAACACATCGCCATAGCTTGTGTTGTCAAAGTATCGCAGCGGCAGACGGTTGATTTTCTTGGAAATATCGTCACGCAGGCTTTGCGCGGTACGCTGGCTGATCGTCGCCATAATCCAGCTTTGCGCATAACTCAACAGCGCGTAGCCCACGTACAGCGCCACCAGCGTGAACCCGATACGGCTGACGGCCTGCAAATCGATGCTACCGAACACCGGCTTGCCGTGCACGATGGCAGGCGTCACACCTTTGATGATCTCATTGGTGATGTCCTTGAGCTTGTCCGGGCCGACAATCTGGCAGACCGTGCCGGCGGCACCCAGAACCAGTGCGATGATCATCGCAGGCAGGTAACGCTTGCAGTATGCGGCAAGCTTGCCCATAACAGCATTGAAATCCTGCGGTTTTTCAACCACTCCACGAGCCCCCGGCCCATGGCCCATTGGTCTTGGCATATCTTGTCCTTTCACGAAACAAAAACGCGGGATCCGGCATGCGCCGGGCGCATGTCAGGAGGCGAGTTCCGCCTCGCTCAACTGGCTTTCAGCGATCTGACGGTACACATCACAAGTGCCGAGCAACTCCTTATGCGCGCCCTGACCCACGACACGACCCTGATCAAGCACGATGATGCGGTCGGCGTCCATAATCGTGCCGATACGCTGGGCGACGATCAGCTTGGTGGTGTCCCCCGCCTCACGGGCGAGCGCCTCACGCACATCGTGATCCGTACGGAAATCAAGCGCGGAGAACGAATCATCGAATACCAGAATCTCCGGATGACGCCACACGGCACGGGCGATGGACAGGCGCTGCTTCTGGCCGCCTGACACATTCGTGCCACCTTGGGCGATATCGGCCTCATACGTGCCGTCCATCCGCGTCACGAACTCGTCGGCTTTCGCCACGGCGACAGCCTGGCGGACATCCGCCATCTGGGCATCGTTCAACGTCTCGCCATTGCCGGACTGCGCCAGCAGCGCTTTCTCACGCTCACGGCCATGCGGCGTGGACGTGTCGGCAAGCGCGATATCAGCCACACTCTGGCCTGCTGGGCGCACACCCGCCTGACTTTTATCACCGAACGCCACGTTCGAGGCGACGGTTCCCTTGAACATCACGGACTGCTGCGGCACATAGCCGATCTTGTCGCGTAGCGATTGCAAGGTGTAGTCCTTCACGTCCACGCCGTCGACGAGCACCTGGCCGTCGGTGGCGTCGTAGAAGCGCGGCACGAGGTTCACAAGCGTGGTCTTGCCGGAGCCGGTGGAGCCGATGAAGGCGACGGTCTGGCCGGGCTGTGCGGTGAAGCTCACGTGTTCGAGCATGGGTTCGCGCGCATCAGGGTAGGTGAAGCTCACGTCGCGGAATTCCACACGTCCGCGCACCGGCGTGCCGTCGGCGTTCTTCGCGCCCTCCGTGCGCGTGCCGTCGGTGACATGCGGCTCGGTGTCGAGCACCTCGAGGATGCGCTTGGCGGACACGTCGGCGCGAGGCCACAGCACGAACACCATGCTCATCATGAGGAAGCTCATGATGACCTGGATGGCGTAGCTGGAGAACACGACCATGTTTGAAAACAGCGTGAGCTTGTCCATGAGGCCGGCCGCATCGATGAGATACGCGCCGATCCAGTACACGGCGAGGGTCAGGCCGTTCATGACGGTATTCATGAGCGGCATCATGACGGACATCGCGCGGTTGGTGAACAGCTGGGTTTCGGTCAGGTCGCGGTTCGCCTTGTCGAACTTGCCTTGCTGGTAGTCCTCGGCGTTGTAGGCGCGCACCACGCGCAGGCCGGTGAGGTTCTCGCGGGCCACGCGGTTGATGTTGTCGGTCAGGGCCTGCATGCTGCGGAATTTCGGCATGACCATGGCCATGATGATGGCGACGGCCCCCATGACCAGCACGAGCGACACACCTGTCGCGGCCGTCCATTCGACACCTTTGCCGGCGATCTTGGCAATTGCCCACACGGCCATGATCGGCGACTGCACGAGCATGAGCAGGCCCATGGTGAGGAACATCTGGATCTGGGTGACATCATTGGTGGAGCGGGTGATAAGGCTCGCAGTGGAGAAGCGGTTCAGCTCCTCGGGGCCGAAGGACTCCACGCGGCGGAACTGCATGGAGCGCAGCCGCTGGGTGAAGGATGCGGATACGCGCGCGGTGATGAAACCGACGGCGACGGTCGTGAGCATGGCGCCGAGCGCCACGGCGAGCATCTTGCCGCCAGCGACCCACACGTCGTGCATTTCGCTGTTCGGGGTTTCCACAAGCCGGGTGATGTCGGCCATGTAATCGGGCAGCTTGAGCTGGAGCCAGACGCCGGCGACGATGAACAGCAGGCCGACGAACAGCTGGAACCATTCGGCCTTGGAGAGGTATTTGCAGATTCGTATCACGATGTGTCCTTTCGGGGACGTTGGTTGGGAAACGGGTGTTATGTGGGACGGCTGTTGCGCCGGTTGATGGCTAAGCCGCGGGATGTGTCGGCGACGGGGTATCGTCTGGCATGCCGCCCGGGTGCCGCCCACCGGACGTATTGTGCGCGGTTATTGGGGTGACGTTCACGCGGTCCTCTGCGGGATGGTATGGGATGCCGCGGCGTTCGAAAGCCTTCGCAATGGCCGCCTCGTCGGGGACAGGATCGTCCGGCCCGCACAGGCTCATGTAGGTGATGAACCGTGTCAGCAGGTCAAGGAACTGCTCGGTACGCCGTTCGCCCATCTGCCCGAACACCCAGCGCATGCGGTCGTCCATGGCTTTTTTGTGCAACTTGACGAGCCGTTTGCCTTCCGGCGTGATGCGCACGATGACGTGTCTGCGGTTCTCCGGGTCGATGGTGCGCGTGGCCCAGCCTTTTTTCTCCAGCGCGGACAGAATCGCGGAGATGCGGCCCGGACTGTTGCCGGTCGCATCGGCGAGCTGGCTGGGTGTGCGCTCCCCTTTGACGGCGAGTTCGCGCATCACTGCCGGTTCACCACGATGGACACGGTTCATGTTTTCCATCATGGCTGATCTGCCGTCGGTCATGATCTTGTGCATTCGCTCGAATGCGTCATCTTCGAATGCCATCCTGTCTCCTTTCTGGCGTTGACGCTGGTGTCTTTGCATTGACGCGGACACTATTGCGTGGGCAGGAACGTCTCGACATCAATCTGCATCATTTATACCCTTCATATTTTACGGTGTCAAATATTGACGATGGCAACTATGCCTGGAGAGAAGCTGAGTGCGCCATTCGGCCGGGCGTATGCAAGGTGGGCAGTGCGCAGACGAGGAACGAATCAAGCCCAAGCTGCAGTATGTGAGGATCCGCTAACACAGTGACGGCACAAGCGGCCCCGGGAGCACGATTCGGGCGGGAAAGTCGCCATCATGTGTGAATCGGCTCACACGACGGCGGGTCAAGTGGCCCAGAGATAGAGAGCCGGCCGCGAAGGTGGTCGCAGTGTGAGAATCCACTCACACGACGACGCCGGCAATCATGGAATCAACTAGCCGCACGAGCGGGCGCCCCAGCCGCACCGCTCCCTGTCTGCTGCGCATTGACGATCTCATCAAGCGCGAGATACAGACTGTCGAACAATTCCAAGCTCTGCCGGGCAATCTGACGCCCAGGCTCGGTCAGCGCATACGTGCCGGCGGCGTCATCCTTGACAATCAACCGGTCTTCTGCGAGCGCACCCAACGTCGCGGACAGCATACGGTCGCTGATGCCATCAACCCGCTCACGAATCTGCCCGAAGCGCAACGCCCCATCCAGCAGCGACGCGAGCACGAGGATGCTCCAGCGGCGCGTGACGTCATTCAGCAGTTTGCGCGACGGGCACGCCGCAGCAAAAACGTTGAAATTATGCGGATTCTTCGGGTTCTCGGAGGAAGTCATGCCATCCATTGTACCGACGACACGCCGTATGCGCTAACAAAAAGTTAGTGGTAGCATCATCTCAACACTAACAGATTGTTAGTTGTTCCGCAGCATCACACACACGGACGCGACGGACACAAGCAACAACAAGCAAGCACAAGCAACGCGGCCGACACAGTGGACGCAAGACCACCGCGGACACACCGCAACCAGAAACACAGCGGGCGGCACACATCCGCCGACACGAAAGGAACCACCATGGCAACCATCACGATTTTCGGCACCGGCAACATGGGCACCGCAATCAAGAGCGTCTTCGAGGACGCCGGCGCAACCGTTCAGTCGCTCGATTCGCACTCCGAGAACCCGACCATCGAGGGCGACATCGTCGTGCTCGCCGTCCCCTACCCGGCCCTCGCATCCATCGCCGAGCAGTACGGCGACCAGCTGGAAGGCAAGACCGTCGTCGATATCACCAACCCGCTGGACTTCTCCACCTTCGATTCGCTCGTCGTGCCGGCCGACAGCTCCGCAGCCGCCGAATTGCAGGCCAAACTCCCCAAGTCGCACGTGCTCAAGGCGTTCAACACCGTGTTCGCCGCGAACATCGCCTCCAAGAAGACCGGCGACGCCCAGTCCACCGTGCTGGTCGCCGGTGATGACGATGCTGCCAAGGCCGCGTTCATCGACCTGGTGAATGCGGGCGGTCTCGACGCCATCGACGCGGGCGCCTTGAAGCGTGCGCGCGAGCTTGAAGCCTTCGGATTCCTGCAGCTGGCCCTCGCCGTGCAGAAGAAGATCAGCTTCACCGCCGGTTTCGCGGTGTACCGCTGACGTCGCTTGTGGTTTTCGCAGCCCAGACAGCGCGCGGAAATCGCGTCACATATTCGACAGGCCGTCTGCATCCCGCAAAGTACGGGGTACAGACGGCCTGTCAGTTGTTACCGGGCGAGCGCCGACGACCGCGAGCGGCCACCGGCGCCAGTTCCGGCATTCACGGCATTCACACCGCAACGTTCACGACATCGCGCTCATCCGCGGACTTGCGATCACGCATGGCCAACAGAATCGCCACCAATGCGACCGCATACAACACGGCAAGCACCGGAATCAGGCCAGCGTAGCGGTGCGATTGGTCGGCGGCATGCGTCACCACGAAGGACGCCAGCTGATTGCCGGACAATCCGGCGAACGCCCATGCGCTCAACGCGAGCCCGTGCACCGTCGAAACCGAAGACATGCCGAAATGCTGCTCCAACAGCACCGGCAGCGTGGAGAAACCGCCGCCGTAGCCCGCGTTGACCAGGAACAGCATCACGAGAATCATCCACAACGTGCCGTTGTCAATCGAATGGAACACCACCTGCAGCAGGCAGACGACGACCGACATCACGAAAATCACCGCGTAGCTGGTTTCACGGCGACGGCAGTGGTCGGACAGCGTGGAGAAGCCCAGTCGGCCGACCGCGTTGAACACCGCGTCAACCGCCAGCACCGTGCTGATTACGCCGGCGGTCGCAGTCGCAAACGCAGCAGCATCAAGCCCGGCGAAGCGCGGCATCACCGCAAGCGCATCATGCAGAATGTCCTTTTCCTGCGAAATCAGCGCGAGGCCGCACGTGATATTGAGATAGAAGGCAAGCCAAATCGCCCAGAACACGGGTCGACGCATCACCGTGCGACGCCTGACACGCGCGGCGGCCGAGTACACGTAGCCTGCGGGACGGCGAATCAGCAGGAATCCGGCGAACATCATGATCGCGTACACCACGGCAAGCACGTAGAACATGTTCACAAGACCGACGGAGGCGATGAGCCAGGTCATCACCGGGCTGGCGACCGCCTTGGCGAGGCCGAAGCCAGCGACCGCGATGCCCGTGGCCAGGCCTTTGTTGTCGGAGAACCACAGCATGAGGTTCTTGACCGGCGTGAGATAGCCGACGCCCAGACCGACGCCCATAATCGCGCCATAGCAGATGAACACGCCGGGAAGCCAGCCGGCGGCGATACTTGCGCCTGTGCCGGCGAATCCGGCGACGAAGCAGACCAGGCTGATCAGCGCGGAGCGGCGGATGTCCTTTTCCACGACCGGTCCCAAGAACGCGGCGGACATGCCGAGGAAGAAGATTGCGAGCGAGAAACCCCATTCGATGGTGCTCGGCGCGACGTGCATCTGGTCGGCGATAAGCTGTTTGAACACGCTCCAGCAGTAGACCGTGCCGATGGAGATGTGGATGAGCAGCGCGGGGACGACCGCGCGCATCCAACGATTGTCAAGGCGGCTCGGGGTGCGGATCGCAGGATTTGGCGCAACGGGTGCAGCGCCGGACGGACGGGTGGATGATGTTGAAATCGGCTGGGTGGTGATTGCCATAACTTCCTCTCCGCAGCGAGTGCAGAGATGTTCGGTTAACACCTCCGCATCCCTGCCCGCACGACTGTATCAGGCTTTTTCCGCGGGCGCAGGAATGTGAGTGGCGTCACACGCGAACAATCAAAATGTTCGTTTCCGTGATGATTTCCGGGCTGATTGTGCGGTGCTGCGCGGTTCCGACGAGCGATGATGTTCAGTTGCGATTGGGAGCGGCGTTATGGCGCGAACCGTGCAGCGTACGACAGCTTGACACAAAACAGCTCGAGGAGAATACAAACCAGCTACACCAAGAAGCCCACCAGCGTAAACAGTTTGAGAGGGGCTCTAATGCCTAGCTCCGGCGTTGGCAACCAAACAAAGCCCCACTCCACCACCCGACTTTTCACAGGTAAATCGACACTACAAGACTGATTTATACGGACTTATACACCGCTATACAACGCTATACACTGCGATACTTTTCTATACTCGTGGCAAATATGGCAGAAACACACCCATCAGTAAAGTCGCAGCATTCCCTCAGATTACGCACGACCGTGACTAGCAAACCAGCATCACATTCCAGCGGCCATCGTCTGCCGGCGGGCGGCGACGGAAGCGTTGAGGCAGGCGAGGTCGTCCGGGGTGAGTTCGAGCCGCGTGGCGGCGAAGGAATCGTGGATTTCCTGCGGATTGCGGGCGCTGGGGATGGTGAACAGACGCGGGTATTGCGCCAGCTCCCAGGCGAGCGTCACCCGCTGGTGGGAGACACCGAGTTCCGCGGCGACCTCGCGGAACGGGTCGTACGCATGCTGATCAACCGGGTCAAGAAACCCACCGAGCGGACTCCAGCACACGAACGCCAACCCCAACTGTTCGCAGTATTCCAACGTATGTTCCGGGTCGGGGTGTGACGGCGAGAACTGATTTTGCACGGCGATCAGCTTGTCGCCAAGTATGCCCCGCGCGATATCAATCTGCTCGCGGTTCACGCGCGAGATTCCGGCATATCTGATGACGCCCGCATCCAGCAAATCGCGCAGCGCTCCGACCTGGTCGGCGTACGGCACCGCCGGGTCCGGACCGTGCGAATACAGCAGATCAAGCGCCTCTACCCCGAGATGCGCCGCCGATTCCTTCGCGTCGCGAATCATGGTCTCCGGCCGTGAATCCGCCATCCAGCCATAACGGCTGCCCGCAGCCTGCAAATGTTGACGAGCCGGCTCTGCGGCGTTCTTCGCGTCGGGTGTTTCACGGGAAACATCAGCCGCGGAGGCCCCAGAAGCACCGGAAGCCCCGGCATTCCCGCCGGCCGCAACCGCCTCGCAGGTGCGTCGATACCCAGTTTTTGTGGCGACCAGAACGCGTTCACGCGGGCCATCCCACGAGTCGAGCGCGTCGCGAACCAACCGCTCGCCATACCCGAGGTCTTCCGGCTCGCCGGTTCCCGGACGGCTGGGCAGATAATATGACCACGCCGTGTCCAAATACCGGACACCTTCATCAAGCGCCGCATGGATTGTCTCAATGGCGGTCTCACGATCCGGACGCCCCTCGATCGCGAGCGCCATCGTCCCCATACCAATGCGCGGAATCTCAAATCCTGCAAGCCGACCGTCGCGTACGCTGCGCAAATCACGGCCAACATTCGCGTCACGTTCACCCTTCGCGTTACGCACGCCGTCCACCGCACTCAAATCGCCAGTATCGCCCGAATCGCTCCGGTTATCCATCTTGCCCATTCGCCTCACCTCGCCGTTCTTCCGCTGTTTCCGCGCCGCCTCCAAGCGCCGCCCGATGCCTCCCGGCGCCACGGCATTCCGCCGCCGTACGTTCCGCCCCGCTCAGGCGCTCGGGAAATCACCAAGCTCAATCGTCGGGGTCTGCATGCCCAGCGCCCGCATCTCGACAATCGGGTTCATGAACTCACGCTCGCGGTAAATCAGCCCGTCTCGCATTTCGAACGAATAAATGAAATGGTTGCGGTAGAACACCAGGTCATGGCCAGGCAGATTGATATTGCCCTCGCCATCGCACTCCGCCCACACACGGTCGGGATCATCGGTTGTCCAAATAGTGATATTGCTCCATGCCCAATCGGGGAAATGCTCTGATGACCACACGTCGTATTTCGCGATATTCTCACGTCCCTGGGCGAAAACCGGCTCCCCGGAATCCGATGTCCACAATCCGGAAATCCCGTCCTCGCAGAACAGCTCATGCCGGTGCAGCAGCGCATCGCCATGCCCGGAATGCAGGTACTTGTTCACCACCGCGCGGTTGTGCTCGCGCCGGGTTTGATCGTCTTCGAAAGTCATACCACCACTGTCCACACCGCGCCGGACAAGCTGTTCCGCCTTTGCCTGCCCCGGCCAGCGCTTGTCCGGGGGCGTTGCCTAGGATGGCCTCACAACCGAACGGGAGCCCGCAAGGGCTGAGAGGAAGCCACGACTTCGACCGTCAACTTGATGCGGGTAATGCCGCCGTAAGTATGCGATTGTTCGTTCCGTGATTCCCCTTGGCGTTTGCCCAATCCCCGATGATTCGACCGACGGTCGGACGGCGTGCATGCGCTTCCTTCCCCGTCGCGAGTGCGGCGCCATCATCATCGTGCCGAACACGAATCAGACGGATCCTGTTCGTGAAACAACCGAATAACAGAACAAGCATGACCGGGTCATGAAGGAGCGCACCGCCCAATAGGTACGATTTCTTCAGTGACCCGTTTTTTGTTGCCTTTCGAGGCCAGGATGCCGGTTTGCGGACGCGCTTGCGCCCGGTCGGCGGGCGGCCACGGACGAGCAGTACCAACGGGAAGGATCATCATGATTGTCAACGGACAGCAGGAGACGCTCGGCACGCCAATCAGCGTCACCGAGCTCATCGAGCAGCGCGGACTGCGCCCCGAGCGCGTGGCCATCGAACTTAACGGCGATATCGTGCCACGCAACAAGCGTAGCGAAGTCATGCTGCACGACGGCGACACCGTCGAAATCGTCACCTTCGTGCAGGGCGGCTGAGCGGGTCGGGCGCCAACTAGCCGTCAAACCAGCCATCAGGCTTGTCACCGGACTTGACGCCGGACTTGTCGCCAAGCGGGTTACCAAGCCAGTCGCAAGCTGTGGCTACGGCCAGTCATCAAATCGGGCAGTCACAGACCGCGGCAACCGCAACCACCGCTCCCAAATCACCATCGCCAATTCCAAACCAAAATCACCCCAATCACACAGCCAAACCACCAGACCACCAGAGCACACCATGACATTCACACCATCAGCAACCCCCGAACAAACCGCCGCACGACAGCAAGCCTTCGATGGCCTGCCCGACCCGGCCACACTCGTCAGCCGCGAGGAGATCCGCGCGGCCCTGCTCGACCGTCACACGGCCGCCACGCAAGACAAGCTCGACGCCGCGCATGTGGCGATTTGCGGGCTCGGCGGGCTCGGCTCGACCATCGCCGTCGCTCTGACGCGCATCGGCGTCGGACACCTGCACCTCATTGATTTCGACCGCGTCGACATGACCAACCTCAACCGCCAGCAGTACTTCCTCAAGGACCTCGGCCAGTACAAAACCGAAGCGCTGCGAGCAAACCTCAAGCAGATCAACCCATTCACCGACATCACCATCGACACCGTGAAAGTCACCGACGAGAACGTGCCGACCCTGTTCGAGCATGAGGGCATCATCTGCGAGGCGTTCGACGTGCCGGAAAACAAGACCATGCTCGTCAACGCGGTGCTCGAAAACCTGCCGGACAAGAAACTCGTGTCCGCAAGCGGCATGGCGGGCTACCGCAGCTCAAACCTCGTGCGCACCAAGCGGGTGTCCAGGAACTTCTACTTCTGCGGTGACGGCGAAACCGCACCCAAGCCGGGGGCCGGCCTCATGGCACCGCGCGTCGGCGTGGTCGCCTGCCATGAGGCCAACATGATCACGCGGCTGATCCTCGGCGAAGAGAACGCATAATCGCGGCCTGTACGCGTGTCTGCCTGTTCGTCACAAACGGCACACCGGCGGACACACATACACCACCAACTCAGACACAGGAGCACACTCATGAGTACTACACCCGACAACGCAACAGCGCAAAACAACGCCGAACCCAGCCTCGACGAACTGGTCGGCACCGCGACCAACACCGCGATCCTGCCCGAGCCGGACGCGCACGCCTATGATGCCATCGCCACCGGCGAATCCGACCCGCTGATTCTCGGCGGACACAAGTTCACCAGCCGGTTCATCTTGGGGTCGGGACGGTACGATCTGAATCTCATCAAGGCGACCATCGAGAACGCGGGCACGCAGATCGTCACGATGGCGTTGCGCCGCTGCCGCACCACCGACAACAATCTGCTCGACTACATTCCCAAGGGCATCACGATGCTGCCGAACACATCCGGCGCGCGCAACGCAAAAGACGCGGTGCGCATCGCCCGGCTCGCCCGCGAAGTATGCCAGACGGATTTCGTGAAAATCGAAATCGAACATGAGACGAAATACCTGCTGCCGGACAACCGCGAAACCATCAAGGCCACGGAAATCCTCGCCAATGAAGGGTTCGTCGTCATGCCATACATGTTCCCCGACCCGATTGCAGCACGGCAGCTTGAAGAGGCGGGCGCCGCATGCGTCATGCCGCTCGGCTCGCTGATCGGCTCGAACAAAGGGCTGCGGATGCGCGATTTCATCGAAGTGATCATCGCCAACGCGCATGTGCCGGTAATCATCGACGCCGGCATCGGCCGGCCAAGCCAGGCCGCCGAAGCGATGGAAATGGGTGCGGACGCGGTGATGGCGTACACGGCCATCGCGAGCGCCGGCAACATCCCGCTCATGGCAAGGGCGTTCAAGCATGCGATCGAGGCGGGGCGTGAAGCGTACCTGTCCGGGCTGGGCACGGTGACCGAGGGTCATGCCGTGCCGTCGAGCCCGACGAATGCGGCGGATTACCTGCACTGAGCGCGCCCCAGGCATGTGGCGGTGGCGGTCACTCAACGCTGATTGCCGCCACCGCCGCATGCTGAATCATGCCCTTGCCCATCCGGTTCAGGAAGATGCGCTTCACGGGCACCGCAGATACGCGAGATACCCGTCGATCACTGAGTGCATTTATGCAAATCATGGGTTAGGACTTATGCAAATCGTTGGTTAGGGTTTATGTAAATCGTGGGTTAGAGTTTATGCAAATCGTGGGTTAAGGTTAACGCAGATTGCCGGCTGGGACCGCCGACCGCATACATTCTGCTCGACACAGCCGGTAAGTCGCAGTACGGTTTCTCATCGATTGCCGATTCACAGCAGCGAGAATAGACCGGGCTGACAGACGTCAGCAGACAAGAAATTCCCGCACGAAGAATACGCGGCCGATGCCATCGGGCCATATGCCCGACTGAACTCACATGGACTGCGGGAGAACGTCCATCAGCCTGTCTCCAGAAGAACAACTCCCGGTTTTTCGTGGGAGATTATCACGAATACGCGAATCCGATGGTGTTCTCCCAAATAGCTATTTCGGGGCAAATTCAAGAACCGCGGAATTCCAACATTCTCATTTGGGAGATATTGACCAGAAGCACGCAATACTCACAAACTCCCGGATTCGAGTGGGAGAACATCGGCGAATCCAACTTCTCCCGGGAGAACACCACCCAAAGGGCTGGATTGGATTAAACTCCCAAATTCCAGCGGAAGACATCATTCAGCCGACCAATCAGCCCGCCGACACCGCCCGCAAGCCGCACCGCAGCGCACCGGCCTACCTCAGCGCAGCGCCTCCTGCAAGTCGCGGTTCTGATAGCGCTCGTGCAGCAGGCAGTATCCGCCGAACACCAGCAGCCACACCAGTCCGGCGATGGCCGGGCCGCGCGTGTCCGCAGCGAGGAACAGCGTCACGTACACGAACACGAAGAACGCAATCGCGAGCGCATCGGTGAACCGGTAGGCGGGCATCAGGAAGCCGTCGGCGATGAAGTCCGGCGAACGGCGATACCGTTCGTGCGCGATCATCGTGAGAATGTAGATGAAGATGATCACCGCGCTGGAGGCGCTGGCGAACAGCACGAACGCACTGGACATCTTCGGGAACGCGTTGATGATCGGCGACAGGAGAATCAGCGCGGCGGATACCAGGATCGCCCGGGCGGGCACACGGCGGCTTGAGACGACACCAAGCTTGTTGCGCTGTGGCGACGGCGAGTCCACGGCGAGCTGGTACAGGTGGCGTCCGGCCGAGTAGAGCAGCGAGTTGAGCGCACTGGACGCGGCGGTGATCACGACGAAGAACACGAGGGCGGCGGCCCAGTCGAGGCCTGCGTAGCGGAACACCATGATGAACGGCGAAGCGAAGGAGCCGTCGGCGTTGGGCTTGAAGCTGCGCCACGGCACGATGACCATGATCGCCAGCAGCGCGCCCACGTAGAAGATAAGCACGCGCATGATGATCTCGTTGATTGCCTTCGGCAGCACTTTACGCGGGTTCTGGGTTTCGGAAACGGTGACCCCGACGAATTCAATCATCTCGTAGGCGAAGAACACCATCTGGAAGCTCATGAGGAAGGCCAGCCAGCCGTTGGGCGCGAAGGAGAAGCCGTTCCACAGGTTGTCGAAGCCGGCGTGCCCGGCGGGGCTGACGCCGTCCGAACCGGGGATGTGGACGGACGGGTAATGGTAGTGGATGACCACCATGACGACGGCGGTGACGATCATCGCCACGATAAGCGTGATCTTGATCATCGAGAACCAGAATTCCGCTTCGCCGAACGCTTTGACGGCAATGAGGTTGATGGTGGTGAGCGCCGCAAGGAAGCACAGCTCAATCAGCCATTTCCAAGCGCCCAGCTCGATACCGAAGGTGCGGAAGAAGGTGACGAAATACGTGCTGACCGCGGTGATTTCGGTCATGCCGATGAGCACGAGGACGATCCAGTACGACCAGCCGGCGAATCTGCCCCAGCCGCGGCCGAGATACCGGTCGATGAAATTGATGAAGGTGTGCTGGCTGGGGTCGCGGTACATCATTTCGCCGATGGCGCGCATGAGCAGGAACATGATCGCACCGACCGCGATGTACACGAGGACGATGCTCGGGCCGGTGAGTGCGATGGACTTGCCGGAGCCGAGGAACAGACCCGTGCCGATGGTGCCGCCAATGGCGATGAACTGCACGTGGCGGTTGGTCAGGCCACGTTCCATCTGATTGCCCTTGTCCAGGCTTTCGACGGATGCGATGCGGGAAGAATCACCGGGGACGTTGCCGGTCTTCACATTGCCGGACGCGTTGCCGGATGCGTTGCCGGCGGAAGAAGAATGTTCACAAGAGGTCATAATATGTTCAACCCTACTCTTGATCGCCGCCCATCGCATCATTGCGGGGCTCGGGCATCCCCTCCGCGTCTGCCGCCATGGATCTTGCTGCGCAGGGCGTCGTTCATGCGCTCAAGCTCATTGATGCGGCGAGCCTGCTGTTTGATAATCAGATCGGAAACGTCGTCGGGCGCCGGATCGCGACTTCCCTCGGTTCGGGTTTCTGGATCGTTCCGTTGCGCCGCTGGCCGCCGGGCCGGCAGTGCGGGTGATGGCGCTGCAGGGCTGCCGGCGATATGGTCAAAGCTCTGGTCGAGGCTCTGCCGCACGGCCAGCGCATGCTCATAGCGTTTGACAAGACTCGCGATGACTTCGCTGTTACTCATGTCTTCACTGGCTTTCACGGTTTTCATGGCCGATTCCTTCCATCTGGCCACGCAACGCTCGATGCGCTTGTACCCGATGAGTTCCGGCGGCAGGCCGGCTTCTCTGAAAATTTTGGTGGGTGATTCCCCGGCAAGATACCGGATGACGCACGCGTGGCGGAATGTATCCGAGTAGGTGATGCGATCATGCGTGACATTGGCGACCGAGGGAAGCTTGCGCAATTGCATGATTTCCTCGTCGCTGAATCTTCCTCCGCTTCGTGCCATAATCGCCTCCCCCTGTGCGCTGTACCGATTGCGGCTTCGTACGAGTTGCAAGCGATTATAACGGCGGAAGCTCGCTAGGTGCCCCCGATTCTGCCCCCTCATTGGCGGACATTGATTGACATTGGTGGATGCGCCACACGAAATCAGCTATTACGAGAGTCGCCGCCTGGGGCCAGCTGAAGCGGGAAATCAAGACTGCCGACCCATAGCGTGTCATCCATGAGTCGGCAGTCTCGGGGGTGTCACCCCGGTTCCGCGGGAAGGGGTTACGGGACCGGGGCCTGCGCACTCAGGTCAGTGCACACGCTGGCGCGACTTCACAGCAAGAGTCACGCCAGCCGCGGCGACCAGAAGCGCCACGACGGTGAACATCGCCGTGCCGGCGGCACCGGTCAACGGCAGCTGCGAGGCGTTCTTCACGTTGAGGACGGTGATGTCGCCATTGGATTCGGTGGCCAGGCCGAAGGTATCGCCTTCAATGGTCACCGTAGCCTTCGCAGGGTCGTTCTGGTTCTGGGTGATGGTCACTTTGAACGTCGGCAGGAACTGCTGCGAATACCCGGCAGGAGCCTTGGTCTCCTTGACGGTGTAAGTTCCCGCGGCGAGACCGCTCCATGCGGCCTTGCCGGTGTCACCGGTGGAGACCGTGGAACCGATGGGGCTGTTGCCGGATTTGTCGTACAGCTGGAACACGGCCCCCTTGAGGGTGTCTCCATCCTTGTTCTTCTTCGTCAGGCTGAAGCCATAGTTGTAGACCTTGGTCGTGCCGTTGCCGGAGACGCCGTTGTTGGTGGTGATGGTCGCGGAGTTGTCCACGGAGCCAGCATTAATGGCATCCTTGGTGACCGTAGCGTTGTAGGTAACCACGAGAGTCTGGCCGGCATACTTCGGCGTGTTCGTCGGATCGGTGACCTTGAACGTCGTCGTGGTGCCGTTTGCCGCATCACCGCTCGGAGTGATGGTGAACAGACTGGTGATGTCGTTCTTGTCGGCATCAGTGATCTTGTATTCACTTGTGGACGGCATTTTCAGGCCCTTGGACGCAGTATCGATAATCGTAAACGGATACTTATCGTAGCCAGCCGCATTGGCCGGAACCGGAACCTTAATGGTGAAGCTGAGGGTGTCGCCCACGCTCGCGCTCTTGCCGTTGACATCAACAGTGCCGAGCTTGACTTCCTTGGTCGGCGGCTGAGGGGCATTCTCATTCTTGGCGTTGAATTGGCCCAATGCCTGGATATTGCCGTTGCCGGTGCCAGCATCGCCTACGATCTCGAAATCACCAGTACGACCGTTGATTGTAGTGGCGACAATCGCGTTGACACCGGTCGTGGGATTCCCGTCCTTTGTGAAGGAATCGGTAACGAGGTACCAGCCTTCACCGGAGACAGGAATGCTTGCTGACTGGCCATCGGTTCCAGAAGTAGCAGTGCCGTCTGCAGTCTTGCCGGTTGCCGAAAGCTTCTGAGCGAACCCACGCAATTGCTCTGCATCGAAGGTAGCCACATACGCAGCAGGATTGCTGGCATACAGCTTCTTGTTCGCATCGGTTGCATTCCCTGCGGCGTCAAGTCCTGCAGCGGTCTTGACCGCATCAGACCATCCTTCAACAGTGGTGACTTCCACCTTGGAAGTGTCGTTCGTATCAACCTTCAAGTTGGCGAACTTGTATGGCGTATAGGTATGGCCAGACTGCGAGTTATTCACAGTGATAGTCACGTCAGCGGCTTGGGCGCTGGTAGCGACCGCCGCCATACCCCCCAGCATCGTCGCAGCAGCGACAATGCCTGCGAAAAGCGTTCTCATTTTCATGAGAATCTCATCTCCTTTGTATGTGATTGTTGTTGGCTAACACGGGAAGCTGAAACGACATCTATTCCTGCGACCCGCAACCACTGTTCTGGTTCGTGCAACAGGCATTCCTGCCTGTTGCACGCCAGCAAATCCTGTAGATGTTGTTCATATGAGCGATGTCTCGCGTTTCACGGCCAAACCGACAAGCAACAGCAGGGCAAGAACGCCGAGACTTCCACTGGTCAGCAGCCATGTTCGCGCCGTGGCGCCGCCAGTCAACGGCAGGGACGCTACCGCGGTGTATTTGTTGGTGAAGGTCACAGGCTGATCTGAAGCGATATCTTCGTTATCAGTTCCACCGTTGTCGTCGCTCACCTTGGTGATCGTGGACACGTTAGCAACCCACGCGCCATCTTGGGTCTTCGTGACACTCACCACGATGTTGTAACGAGCCTGCGAATAGTGCATCGCAGGAGCGGTACCCGCTTGCTCCGTCACAGTGTAGTGGTACTTTTGAGTGCCCGCCTCGTAGGTGATATCACCGAACGTTCCGGTATGGTCCGAGCCGTTCCCCACGGTCACTGTGCAAGGGTTCTGCTTGGCACACTCGACCGGCATCGGGTTGCCCTTCTCGTCGGGTGTCAGCGTGAACTTGAACTCGTCGCTATCGCGCCAATCGCGCCCGTCAATCACCTTCTTCACTTTGATGGCTTCCTTGCTCAAGGAAGCGGTTTCCAAAGTGTTGGTGATATCGGCTCGCAGGATGCCGGAGTTACCCCAGACCATCTGCTTGGTCAGTTCGGCACCGTTCGCCGATGAGTCCCCGCCATACTGGTAGGTGACCGCATACCGGTCGTCATTCGAGGTTTCGACCACGGTGTACGTGTATCCGGGCAACAGGCCATCGACCTGCGCAGTCCAGTTGTTGTCGTGGTTAAGCGTGATTTGGTCGCCCACATTCTCGGCAGGCTTGCCTTCCGCGGAACGCTGCAATTGGACCGTCACCGAATCTTTGGCATGCTTGTCTGCGCCGTCAGACCAATGTTTGGTGATGACGATGCTGCCGAGTCGGACTTGCACAACCGGATGCAGGTATTTGATGGTTTGCGTCGGTCCACATGTCGTCGTTCCATCGACATTCAGCAGGGCGCAATAACTCATCTGTGCGTCGTCGTTGGAATAATACCCTTGTTTACCGGCCGAGGTCTGCCCGGTGCCAGCTTCGCCAACATTCGGGTAGGTTTTCTTACTCGCCATCTTCTGTGCATAGTCACTGTAGGCGATATCGCTGGGTTTGATTTTGAAGGAAATATCAATGTGATCGGATTTGCCCGCCGTTATACCGGTGTTCCCGTTGAAGGTGACCGTCACCGTGCGCGAGCCGGAGGAATCCACGTTGTAAACCGCCCGGTACCCGGTCAGCTTGGCGTCGCCGTTTCGAGCGGTCACGTATTGTGTGATATCCGACCCGCTAGATACTCCGGCGAAATCGACCGGGTCTACCCATTGGGAAAGTGTGTCGCTGATGGAGAAGACATTGACCGTGGCGGTTGAGGTGATGCTCGTGTAAATCACGTTGAACGCATCGGTGAGATTCTTGGCATCCGTGCCATCGTATTCCTTTCCGGTCTCGGCATGCGCATCGTTCGCGAAATCGGACATCTTCTTGGCATCCGCCGAGGTTTTCACGACGTACAGTGCAGCGTTGCCTCGCTTGTTAGCTTCGGTGACCGCGGCCTTGTAGTTGAATCTATATTTGTCACCTACGCCGTTCCCGTACACGCCGGACCGGCTATCATGACCATCGGGATCCGTCCCTTGCCACAAGTAGCCCTGGGCGGTGCATGATGCTTGAGTGCTATAGGCGGGGTGGGGGTGCCCCCCCCCCCCCCCAACCAGTCTTGAGAATAGCATGCGCCAACAAATGATGTGGTGCGGAACGTCGGGTCGCCGTCGGACAAGAAGATGATGTACTTCTTCACGCCTTGGCGACCGGAAGAAAGCCCGTTCGCCTTCGCCAATGCCTCTTCCCAGTTGGTTCCGCCGTCAGGCCTTTGCGCCATCGCCGAGGTGATGTCGTTGACACTGGTGGTGAATCCCTGCTGCAGCTTGGACTGTGCATGTGTACTGAAGGTCACGACAGCCATGCGGATCTGCTGGTTTTCAGGTAGTCCCGCGTTCTGCGTGGTCAGCAGCTTCAGTGCCATTTCTTTCACCGCCGTCTGGGAATTCTTATCGCGGTTGGCATCGTTCATGCTTCCGGATTTATCCGCGACGATCACGATGTCTGCGGGCGTGGCGGTGGTAGTCGACGATGACGCAGTGTCTCCGGAGGCGGTCAGGTGCAGTTCGTACTGGTCGCCATCGCCGCCGGCGATTTTGTTGACGTACTTGCTGATGGACGGCTGCACCGTCAGGTCTCCTGTCGTCCCGTCGGCGGTGGCGGTGGAGGCGACCGCGTATCCGATGCCGCCGGTCATGGTGACTGTCAGGAGCGCAGCTAACACAACCCGGGCCAAGTCCCTGCGGCTTCTTGTGCCATGCAAATGTATGTGTTTCATCGTCCTACCCCTCAACGACGCCTGTTCACTGTCATCTTCTCGACGAATCGACATCGTGCCTGTGGAGGCGCTGACGTCGCTCCATCTTCCTTTTCTCATGAACAATACGGCAAACAAGAGGGACTTACGAACCCCCATATCGGGGGAATGTCGGGGGGGATGTCGGCGAAATATAGACAGCGTTGTCAACGATTTCCCGGCATGGAACGGCCATAGTTCGTCCTGCCGTTCCGCCGCACAGACAGGGGTGACATCAAACAAACAATCGACGACAGTCAACATTGCAATGATTCTGCATGATTTGGTCACTCGGCCGCATGCCGGCGAATGACACGCGCTTCGGCGAAACGCCGATGACCCCGCACAATCGCGATAATCAGCAATCCGCATACCAACATTGCCACGCCCACGCCGATGGCGATTGCGCGGGCGTCCGGCGCAGCATCCTGCTCGTATGGAATGCCGTTGGGGATGGCCGAACGCACGGCGGAGACCAGCAATCGCTGCGTATTGACTCCATACGGCGTGCAGGTCATCAACGTGACCCGATCCTCACCGGGAACGATTCTCAGCTGCGAGGTGCCGTTTGGCTCGATCACGGTGATGCGGTCGACTTTGTAACCGAGTGTATGCCCCATCACCTTGATGTAGAAGTAATCGCCGATATGCATCTCATCCAGCCGAGTGAACATCGCCGCCTCGAGCATCCCGCGATGCCCCGTGATGACGGCGTGTGTGCTTTTACCCCCTACAGGTAGACTGGTGCCATAAAGATGGCCTGCACCGGAAGCCAGCACCGACTGCGAAGTGCCGTGGTAAATCGGCAGATCCACCGAGATTTTCGGAATCCGAATCGTTCCCATAACCCCCGAGCCCGAATCCAACAGGCTTTGATATTCCTTGTCGTTCGAACTCGCGCTGTCGGAACCGTCAGCCCGCGAAACGCCCGCCGTGGATGCGAACGGATCCCTGGCTTCGCCGAGAATAGGCTGTCCGGATGCCGCAAGGCGTTGGTTATACGCCTTGGCGGCGGCAATTTCGTCATCTGCCTTCGGATATGGCCACTGCTCCACAGTCTTTGCAGACTGGTTCGAATCGCGAGTCAGCTCTCTCGCCGATCGGTATTGCATCAGCGAGGGGAAGGCACCGATACAGATTGACAGGACAATCAGTACCACGGCCATCACACGAGTGATATTGCGCTTCATCTGGTCGCGCCGAATGGCCTGCATCTGTTCAGAGACATCGAGCAGCTGTTCGAAATCCGGCGTCTCAACGCGCGCAGGCGCAGTCAGGGGCGTATGCGGGTCTCGGGTATGAACCATCCGCACGTGTTTACCAGCCACAGTTCATCTCCCACGCTTGTGGCGAATTCATTACAGTCATTGCCGGACGAATTTGCGCAATACCCGTTCCAGCTCATCAATGCGCAACGCCTGCCTGGCAATCAGCAAATCGCGTTTGTTGATGGCGAGTTGCGCCTGCGCGAGTTTTGATATCGGGTCTTGCGCAGCATCGATTGCCGTCTGCGCGCTCGGGGTGTCTTGTGCGATGTCACCGTCCTGCACAACTTGAATATCGTCGATGTCTTGCAGATAGCGTTGAGGCTGCTTCCTGCTCCGTTCTTCGCGTTCCAGCTGTTTTCTCCACCGCGCGATACACCGCTCGATGCGTTTATAGCCAATCAGCTTGGGGTCCAAACCCGCTTCGCGGAAGATATCCGACGGAGATTCGCCCGCACGGTATCGGCACATGACCTCGACACGAAATTGGTCAGAATAGCGAATATGCGATGCACTCACGCTTTTCACTGCAGGCAAGCTGGCGAGATAGGCCCGTTCTTTGATAGTGAATTTTCCGTCTCTCATCTCACCTGCCTCCCTCAGGACGAGGGGTCAGGGAAGCAACCGGCTCAGTTTGCGAACAAGTCGGACGGTACCAGATGGTTGCCTCTCTGAACAACCCCCACTACTTTCATTTTCCCACTAGTGTATTTGGGCTCGATTCTCCGCCCCCTCACCATACCCCCCTTGTATTTCATTAACGTGACCAGATTATCAAGAATTTCAAGATATGCGACGGTTGCTTTGCTAATGTCATTTCGAGCACTTTCCCAGGGTATATCAGCATTGGGGATACCCCCCTACATTCTGGTCAATTACGATGAGCATGCTCGGCGTTTCGGATTGGTTGGGGTGGACCCCTTGCGCGGGTCCCTGTCATGGACCCCGTATGGTTATACCCATATTCCGTACGCATGATCCGGTTTCCCACGAAAATCGGAATCTGCCACAGGAGCCATCCACAGGAAGGAAGGAGGGCGGATTCTCACGATCGTCGCAACATCTTCGTTGACCGTTGATGCCGATGGTGCCGGTTGGTGCGCGACCGCGGGTGCAGGCGGGGCAGACTGACACGGTTTGTACGGATGGCAAGTTGGCTGACAGAGGTTGGCGGGGGCGGCTAGCGGGCGTGGTCTGCGGGTGCAGGCGGCGGGTGTGACTGGAATGGTTGGTGAGTACAGTCTGACGGTTCCAAGGTCTGCTTCTTTAGCGGGCTTGATCATCCGAATCCACCAGCGCCCCAAGCCCGCTTCCTCAGCGGATTCCATCAGCCAGCCTCATCAGCAGGCCCTATCAGCGGGCCATATCAGCGGGTTTCTAGGTCCGCGTCTTCAGTGCGCTTTGGTCAGACGACCCCTCACTGCCCGTCACCTCAGTGGTACCTGTAGGTTTCGTAAAACTCCAACGCTTCTCTAGCTTCCTCGATGAACGCATCGACACCGTCCTTCTTGTACGTCTCCCGGAAGCGCGCGACCGGCAGCTGGGATGGAACGAGCATGTCGGAGGTCACCGTCACGCTCTCAGGGCGATGCGTCTCCCACGCCGCAAGCGACTCGGCGATTTTGTCAAGCAGGGAATCGACGTCATCGATCCTGTACCCCTCGTTGAAGAAGGTGAGCTTGAAAACCTGGTTGCGGACCTTCTCGGCCGTGAGCGAGTCCATAATCGCCTTTCTGTGGGTTCTGCGGGCAATTATCCACCATCATACCCATCGCAGGCGATGGACTCCGGGGGCAGCGATAGTCAAAACTATACGTATTCGCGAATAGTTCTGACTATAATCAGCACTATGGCAATCATGAATGAAGGCCGCTTGCTCACTACGAAGGAAACAGCGGGAAAACTCGGCATCAGCATTCGGCGCGTCCAGGCCTTGGTCGCGTCAGGCGACCTGCATTCCGTGCGCGTCGGCCGTACGATTCTCATTCGCGCCCAGTCGCTGAACCGGTACCGCCATATACAGGGGCACCCGGGTCGCCCTTTCTCCCCCAAGGTTGCCATGGGCGCGCTGTTCCTCATCTCGGACGAACCAGCGGAATGGCTGACACCCCAACAGCGATACCGACTTAAGCGCTATATTCTTGGCGCCGATGCGCAATCCCTTGTCTCCCGCGTTCGAGACAGGGCACGGACGCTCGACCTGTTCGCCGCGCCGCCAGCCCTGGATGCCGTGCGGGAGAACATCCACATATCCGGCGCATGCGAACAACACGCCGAACAGTTCATGTTGATACCACAAAAGATACTAGAGGGATATACTAGTGAGACAACATTCCGCCAACTGCTCCGGCACCACCCCCTTATGGAGGACCACAGCACCACAACACTTCGCTTGCATCTCACCGATTGTCTTCCCCAGAGGCCAGAACCGATGCCCATCGGTGTCTGCGCCGCTGACCTCGCAGTTTCCGCCGACCCAAGGGAAAGTCAGGCGGGACTACACATGATTGACAAGCTGCTCGCTATCTATCGCAAGGAACACGGCCGCCGTGGTGGCATACCATAAGTGATGCAGATACCCACTGAGGACGCACGGCGAGGAGCAACATGGGAAATACCAGCCAGCAGAAGACAACGTCTGCCATCGACGCGCATCATTACACCTATCAGGTCCGGTGGGACGCGAAAAGCAAGCAATACCAAGCCACCGTGGCGGAATTGCCGGAATGCACCGCGGCATCACCCTCCCAAATCGAAGCGCTGACCGCCGTCGAAACGGAAGCCATGCGCCGCATCGCCGCCATGCATGCAGCCGGCATTCCAGCCCCGATTCCACTCACGGAACGCCGCTATTCCGGGAAAATCCTGCTTCGAATTCCGCCGGAACTGCACCGCGAACTCAGCATCGCGGCGGCGACGCAGCATATCAGCCTCAACCGTCTCATCGCCAACCGGCTCGCAGGCGGGGCTGCGGATGAGGAGACCTCGGACAACCAGTCTGACGTGTGACCGCGGAGTCACATAGCAGACCGTACCGTTCGGATTCACCACTCGCACAGCGGTATCCGGCTGCCGTGCGACCGGACGATCGCACGATGGCAAGATATCACCCCTAACCGTGCCAGAATCCAGTCGCATCCGCCTGCAATGCAACCGCGAAACCGCACGGCAGACAGATAACCCCAGGAACGGTAACGACAACGGGCGTATCTGGCAGCAGTGCGACTGAGGGATCGCACCGCGGACAGATACCAGCCAAAATCCCCAGAGCATCCCACCACACCAGGCCGCCATGCGACCGCCAAGTCGCACCACAACCAGATAGCCGCCCCATAATACGCGGAATCCCGCCCCCGCAGCCATCTTGACGACAGTACGGGAACGGGAGGAGAGAGAAGGTCCAACAAGCGGCAGGTTCTGTCGGCCAGCCCTTCGCTTCGAAAAGAATGCGGAACCGACCGTCAGACCCACTCAGCCAGTTATTCAGAGAATTTTGTAGCTTTCGGCAGCATTCCCAATTCGGCTTTGTTGTTCGCCCATTCGGTTGACCAACCGTTGACGAAGGCGTTGGACACCTTATTCCAATCGCCCGTCCCCTGCGCATACTCAACCAGCGCGTTGGAAATGTCATCCTGCCACTGCTGATCAGGGATCGTGAAGCTGCGAACCTCCTTCTTTCCCTGCTCGCTGTAGGCACGCGCCGCCGCGGTGAGCGGATTGTCCGGCTGATCGCTGTCACCGAAGGTGGTGAACGGCACCGAGAATCCCATATCCTTTGCGAAAGTCTTCTTGGCTGTCTTGTCGGTCACCAGCCACGCGATAAAGTCAAGCGTGGCCTTCTTATCCTGTTCGCTCGCGTTCTTGTTGACCGCCCAGCTCGCGTCGTAAACGCCCGCGGGACCGTAATCGCCTTCGCCCTTGATGCCCATGTAGTAGGGAAGCATGCCCAGATCGTCGTCGGCGACCTTGTTGCCCTTAATCTGCGAGTACGCCCACACGCCATTGGGATAGAACGCGACTTTGCCGAGTGCGAACTCCGACGTGCAGTCGTCATAGGTCTTGGAACTGACCAGGCTGGGTTGCGTCGGGCTGTTTTTGAGTTCAAGGTCGAACAGGTTCTTGTAATTGTTCAGATACGTGCCTTTCAGCGTCGCGGAGAATGTGGTGTCGCGGTCGCGATACTCGTAGAACAGCGGCAGTCGCGCCATATGCGCGGTGAAGCGGTAGGTGTCCGAGGAGTCGAGACCCGGCGTGGCGATTGCGCCGTCGAGCCCGAGATCGCTCTTGTGCTGCTGGATGCTTTCGACCACTTTCTTGAACACGGTATAACTGGTGATGTCGTCAGCGGATTTGATAACCGCGTAATCCTTGGCGCAGTAGTCCTTGATGATCTTCTTATTGTAGATGATCCCATACCACTCGGCCGCATATGGAAGCGTGTACACGTTGGACCCGTCCTTGTACGCGTAAGCACGGCCGTCCTTGCTGAGCAGGCTGTACGCCTTGGACGTCTGCAGCGGTTCCGCGTAACGCTGGTACTTCGCGAACTGGTCGTATCCGGAGATATTGAACATGGTAGGAGCGTCAGATTTCGACATCTCCGATGCCATCGTGGTGTCGTACGTGCCGGATGCCGCGGTCTGAATGTCCACTAGCACGCCAGTTTGCTTGGTATAGCTGGCCGCAAGCGTTTTCAGTTGGTTGACGATTTCCGGCTTGTTGTTCATGTAGCGCACATGGCCTTTATCGGCCGACGACCCTCCGCATGCGGCGAGGCCGACGCTCATGGCGAGTACCGCAACGGCTGCTGTGAGCTTCGTCAATGTAGTGTTCATGGTGACTCCTTTGTTGCTGATGAACTGCGGTTGACGGCCGCACTTCTGGTGGGCGGATAAAGTAATAACGGCAGATTCGCCCGGCATCGTTGCCGTTACGGACAGGAAGAGTGACAAATGTTGACGATGGATATCAATTGCGGCCGAAGCACCGATAATACGACAGCAGGGGCGCAACGGGGGCTGCCGGCCGGAGGAATGCCCTGATATGGGCATCACCCCCAGCCAGCGATGAAAGCGCTATCAGTCCTGGTTCAATCGCAGCCAAACGGTGGTATCTTGCGGCAGCCGGCCGTCGGAGCACAGCTCGCCGGAGGTGAGCAGCACCTCGCCCGCCGGCAATGCGACAGGTTCCGCACCGAAATTGGTCACACTCGCCCAGCCGTTGGACCGGCGGTAAGCAATCACGCCGCCGTGCTGACCGTCAGCGCCATCCGGCACATCAGACGGGCGGTCTTCATCCAGCCAAGTCAACGTCGTGTCGGCCGGCATCAGCTCATGGCGCAACGCCAACGCCCTGCGGTACAGATTCAACATCGACTCCGGCTGCGCGCTCTCACGGTCGGCGGCGAAATCAGCGAACCATGCGGGTTGCGGCAGGTGTGCAGGCTCCGACGGTTGCCCGGCCTGATCGGCGGAAACGCCAGCGCCCACGGATTTCACACGAGGCGAGAAGCCGAACGACCCCTCGACCCCGTCGGCGGCGACCCACGGCAGGGGGACGCGGCACCCGTCGCGTCCCTTATCCTTGGCCGCACGCTCGCTATTGCGCGCGGTCGGATCCTCGAGCTTGTCCCACGGAATATCAGCTACCTCGAACAGGCCAAGCTCCTCGCCTTGGTACAGGTACGCCGAACCGGGCAACGCAAGCTCCATCAACATCGCGGCCCGGGCGCGGCGTGTACCGGCTTCGCGATCCTCGTGATAGCTGGTGCCATCACGCAGCAGCCAGTCATGCGCCAACTGATGATGCCGCGTGCTCGGCACTTGCGGCAGTGCGTAACGGCTGGCGTGACGCGGAACATCGTGATTACTCATCACCCACGTGGCGGTAGAGCCAGAACGACGCGCCGCCTCGAGACCTTCCTCGATCGCCTGATGCATGTCGTCACGCACCCAGTTCTTCTTCGCGAACTCGAAGTTGAACACCTGACCGAGCTCGTCGTCGGACGCGTACAGATACTGCCGCGCGGGATTAACCCACGCCTCAGCCACGGCGAATGCCGGCGGGTCATACTCGTTGAACACCTTGCGCCACTCGCGGTAAATCTGATGCACGTCGTCGCGGTCGTACAGCGGATGACTGCCGTCGGCGGGCAGGCTTGGCGGGGTGACGCTCCACTGGTCGAGATTGTCGCGGTCGAGGTCCTTGCACAGGCCGTGCGCAACATCGACACGGAAGCCGTCAGCGCCGTGATCAAGCCAAAAACGCAGGGTTTTGATGAAATCCGCCTGCACATCCGGGTTCTTCCAGTTCCAGTCGGGCTGCTCCACGGTGAACAGGTGCAGATACCACTGGCCGTCAGGCACACGCGTCCACGCGGGGCCGCCGAAATGGGACACCCAGTCAGTGGGCGGCAGTTCGCCATGCTCGCCGCGGCCGTCGCGGAAGATGTAACGGTCGCGTTCCGGCGAGCCTGGCCCAGCGGCAAGCGCGGCCTTGAACCAGGGGTGCAGGTTGGAGGAATGGTTGGGGACGATATCGACGACGATCTTGATACCGGCCTCGTGCGCGGTTTTGGCGAGCTTGTCGAAATCGTCCATCGTACCGAGTTTCGGGTCGACGTTGCGGTAATCGTCGACATCGTACCCGCCGTCGGCGAGTTGGCTCGGATAGAAGGGGCTGAGCCAAATCGCGTCGACGCCCAGCTGCTTGAGGTAGCCGATGCGGCTGGTAACACCGGCGATGTCGCCGAGGCCGGAACCGGTGGTGTCCTTGAACGAGCGCGGATAGACCTGATAGACCACCGCTTGATGCCACCAGGCCGCTGCGGCGCGATCCGATGCCGTGGATTCTTGCGCGGACTGTGGGGACTTGCGTTCTGCCATGCGCTTTCCTTTCTACGCTAGGTCATGGTGATGGGCGCGTGACTCGACTGCGCCACCACGATGACAGCGGTTACATCCTTCGCCGGCCTCACTGGCCGGAAACGTACGTTTCTCGTGATTCTTGCGTCTTGCCGTGGATGATGTCGGGAAGTTGGAGAGCCGTCGTCGCCCTTGACAAGTCGTTGTATTGCAACATCATGATAGCGCTTTCATTACGACCGCACAAATATCTTGATTTCCGCCGCGTGTTGCCATATGTTCCAACGGTTTCGATACGATGGAAGCGGTCAACAAGCAAGGAGTACCATGGCGAGGGCGACAATCAGCGATGTAGCGGCGGCGGCAGGCGTATCGCAAGCCACCGTATCCCGCGCGCTCAGGGGCAGCGCGAACGTAAGCCCCGCGACACGGGCAAAAGTCGAGCAGGCGGCGGAATCCTTGAACTTCACCCTGTCGAAAAGCGCGTCAACCCTCGCCTCCGGCCGGACCATGCGCGTGCTGCTGCTCGTCTCCGGGCCGTTGAACACCTGGTTCAACGCATCAGTGCTGCAAGGCGTCTACGATGTCCTTGCTCCGGAAGGCTACGACACCATCCCGTCCTTCGTCATGAACCGCGAGCAGCTCGACCGCTTCTTCCGCGACCTGCCGCGCGACCGCAACGCCGACGCGATCATCATCACATCCTTTGAATTCGACACCGCGCTACACGACCAGCTTTCCGCGCTCGGCATGCCCGTCGTCGGGCTGAATTCGCCGTCAACCGCCGGATTCGACGCCTCCATCGGCATCGACAACGCCGCCGCCATCACCTCGGGCGTGCAGCTGCTGCGGTCGCTCGGCCATCGGCGCATCGCCTTCGTGCACGACTACATCCCCCACGACATGGTCTACGGCACTTCGACGCGCGTGACCGCGTTCCGGACTGCCGCCGCCCAAGCCGGGTACGGCGATGACGACATCGTGATGATCGGGGCCGACCACCACGACATGACCCCTGCCATGCTGGATGTGACCGCTGCTGGGATTGTGGCGAGGCTGCTGTCGTGTGAGCAGCACCCGACCGGCATCATGGGCGAGACCGACGAGTTCACGGCCGCGGTGTACAAGGAGCTGCGACGGCAGCATCTGGCGGCGCCACGCGACTTTTCCATCATGGGCTTCGACGACGCGTCCGTCTCACGAACCCTCGACCTGACAACCTTGCACCAGAATCCGGTTGAACTCGGCAATGCGGCCGCGCGCAAGGTCCTGGCGCTGCTGCGAGGCGAGGCGCCGGAGCGAACCCATGAGCTCGTTCCGGCGACCTTGGTGCTGCGCGAAACCACCGGCCGCGCGCCGAACGGGCGGTAGGTGCGGCCGGGGGTGCGGACGCGGGGTGCGGGACGGCAGACCGACGAACGTCACACAGCGGACGCCGCAATCATCCCTACCGTATTCACGACATGCGCATGCCCCGACATACACAACCCGACAGAACCGCAGACGATACGAGTCGGCCCCACATCGTCCGCATCAATCCGCGTGTCGCGACATACACAACACAACAGATCGACCAACCCAAACCGATTAGGCCCGCAACAGGCTCATCTCGCGTATGCCCAGACATACATAACCCGACAAACCCGGCTCCCCAACCGTCCACCACGCCATCAATCCGCACGCCGCGCATGTCACGACATACACAACACGACAAACCGGCCAATCACAGATCTTCTCTGCCCGACAATACCTGCGTCACGCATGTCAAGGCATACGCAACCCGACAAACCCAGTTCCCCGGCCATCTACCACGCCATCAATCCGCACGCCGCGCATGTCACGACATACACAACACGACAAATCAGCCCGGCAAGAGATAACAGAGACCGGCAGCAAACCAATCACGTATGCCACGGCATACGCAACCCGACAGATTGGCAGACGACACGAGCCAACCCTGCACCGTCAGTATCGCCCCGCATGCCCAGACATACACAACCCGACAGACCTGGCTCCCCAATCATCAGTCACGCCATCAACCTGCACACCGCGTATGCCCCGACAAACACAACGCGACAGACCGGACTGTGCGAGGACCCACTCACACAACGAGGGTCGAGTGGGACCGAATGACTGCGCCGAACATTGCCAAGCGTCACCGTGTGAGGATCCACTCACACACTGCCGGGTCAGGCGGCACGGACCGGAATACCGAGCGGTGCAAAGGGGCGTTGTGTGAGGATCCACTCACACAACGGCGGGCAGGACGGCCTCGGATTGGGATACCGAACGTTGCGAAGGGTCACCGTGTGAGGATTGACTCGCACAACGCCGGGTCAGGCGGTTCTCCGCTGACATCTGCGCCGATTATCTCGTGGCACCCCCGGAGGCGCCAGCGTCACCCGCGCCAGCACCATCTGCCGCACCGGCACTACCAGTGTCAGCGTCACCAGCCGCACTGCCACCAGTACCACCCGCACCCGCAGCACCACCAGCCCGCTTACTCGCCGCCTGCCGCCAGCGCTTCACCGTGTCCTCCCGGTACTCCTGCGCGGTCGCCGGGTCGATGCCCAGCTCGCGCAAGCACCGGTCGCGCTCCCGCTCGGCGCGTTGCACCAACTCCGCCCGCAGTTTCGCATCCGCGGCACTCGCAGCCGGCGGCAACGTATCCATGCGCGCAACGAACACGTCCATCCGTTCCGCATGCCGTAGCAGATGCGCCATCTCGATATGTTCGTGCAGAATCTGCCGGTAATCGTGCGGGTCGTGTGCAATCTCACCAATCGCGGTCACCGGGTGCACATCCGCCACGCGGTAGGTCAGCCCGGCGAGCAACGGCATCAAGAACACCGTCACCGCACCGGCGGCGACCAGCGTGGACGCGGTCATCTGCTGCATCGTACCCGCCTTAACCGCGACTGTCGTCACCGCAACAATCAACGGCAGCGCAGTCGCGCAGTATACGGCGACGGTCACACGGTGATGCGAGGACATCGGGTTCGCCTTGCGGTCCAAGGACATGGCGATATACACAGGCACTGCGCGAATCAGCATCAGCACGACGATGAACACAATCAGCAATCCCGGATTGCCGCCGACGGCCTTCAAATCAATCGCTGCGCCAGAAACGACGAAGAAAATCGGGATGAAGAAGCCGTACGAAATCCCGTCAAGCCGCGTTTCCAAGGTCTGCGAGCCTTCCGGAATCACGTATCGCAGAATGAATCCCGCGGCAAACGCGCCCAACACCACGTCAAGGTCGAAAATCGCTGACACTGTCACCAGCGTGATGAGCAACAGCACCGTCAGCCGCATGAGTACCTGCTCGGAGATGTTCGAATGCTTGGTCACGAGCCTGTAGAACCGGTTGCCCGCCTTGCGTGCCTTCGCTGGCACAAGCGCTGCGACCACGCAAATCGCGGCAAACACGGCGAGCGTGAGGAAGGTCTGCCATTGCGAGCGCGTGGACAGCAGCACCGCCATCATCAGGACCGGACACAGCTCACCCCACGTGCCGTAGGCAACCACCGCGTTGCCGACCGGCGTACCTTCGAGTCCGCGTTCCTTGAGAATCGGCATCAACGTGCCGAGCGCGGTCGTGGTGAGCGTGATCACCGCCGCCATTCCGGTCATATCATGCCGTTTGAAATACGGCACGAAGGTAATCACCGCGAACGCAAGCACGAATGTCGCCGCCCACGTCGCCAACCCCACGCGACCCTGATGCCCGCCCAACTGCTTGGGGTCGATCTCGTACCCGGCCAGCAGGAACAGGAACGCGAGACCGAGCTCGCTGAGCAACTGCACCGATTCACTGACCTGAATCACCCCGAACATATGCGGCCCCAGCAACGCCCCGGCGAGCAGCAACAGCACGGTCTGCGGCACGGGTTTGCCGGGTATGAGCTGCACGATGACTGGGCACAGCACCGCCACGAGCATGATGATAGTAAGCGAGACAAGATCGACGGTCATACCGCCATTATCGTCGCGATGGCGGAAAATCGCCGTTTTGTGCCCTAAGACGAGATGCGCCACGTACTGTGACATCGTTGCGCATTCAATCAGATAGTGGTAGCTAGGTAAGTAATACGTGTGACCGATGCAACGCTCATGGGGGGTGTCCCTATGTAATTTGTCAAGTGCGTCTGGTGT